>ENA-UOOI01000055-UOOI01000055.1-fermentation-metagenome-genome-assembly--contig:-NODE-55-length-136286-cov-25.445794_pt1 | contig 136286 bp, 123 predicted proteins | sample MGYA00245779_ERZ724027 | MGnify/ENA primary metagenome ERZ724027 (study PRJEB28704, sample SAMN03018318) | fermentation metagenome | biome: anthropogenic terrestrial biome; feature: soil...
ATTATGTATAATTGAGATAACGTTATTTTACATAATATAATTTCTATGGGTTAGCATATTTTAACATATAATTTAAGGCCGGCATATTAGCTAATTTAATTGCCACTCATCGTTAAGAAAGGAAGGCTATATAGCCTTCCTTATAAACCCATCAGCCTTCTTAAGTTCTTGCCCAGCCTGTTCTTTAGTTATGTCCTTCAATAACATAAGTATCGCCGTCTTTACATTATTCCCCGACTCCTCCAACGCTGTCTTTGCTGATTCTTCCGTAGAATCCGTAGCAATTCGTACAATGTTTATTGCCCTGGCCTTAAGCTTTTCATTGCTTGGCTTCATGTCCACCATAAGGTTTGTATAAACCTTGCCCAGCTTTATCATGGAGGCTGTGGAAATCATATTTAGCACCATTTTCTGAGCAGTGCCTGCTTTCATACGGGTAGAACCGGTCACGGCCTCCGGCCCGACCTCCGGTGCTATCATGACATCGGCCAGGCCTTCCATCTCGCTGCCCTTATTGCATGCTATGCCGACCGTACCGCAACCGATGCCTCTTCCGTACTCCATCGCTCCGAGTGCGTAGGGAGTCCTGCCGCTGGCCGCTATACCGACAACAATGTCCCCGCCGGTGACGTTATGTGCAATGAGATCTGTTTTGCCCTGCTTCCTGTCATCCTCCGCACCCTCAATGGATGAATACAAGGCTTTTGTCCCCCCGGCTATCACCCCCTGGAAAAGCTCGGGGCTTACACCATATGTAGGGGGGCACTCGGAGGCATCAAGTGTCCCCAGTCTGCCGCTTGTTCCGGCACCCACATAAAAGACCCTCCCCCCGTGCCTTATAGACTGTACCACCATATCGACGGCTTTCGCCACATGCGGCAGTTCACTCTCTACAGCCAAGGCTACCTTCTTGTCCTCATTGTTTATTTTCTTCAATATATTTTCAGTATCCAGCATATCGATATCCATCGTATCGGGATTTCTGCTTTCTGTCTTAAGGCTTTTTAAGTCCAATCATACCGCTCCTTTCCCGCTTATAATAGTGCCCATCGCTATATTATTTATATATCCCCTGAGCCGCAGAAGCTTTTGATTTTCCCGCGAGGGATAAGCGGCAATGCCCACTCACGCAGGCAACCAGTATGTATGGGTCAGGAACCTAATTACAGTCGTGCCCTCATGCCGTAATCTGCCAGTATATCCTTCACCTGTCCCGTAGCCTGGTCTCTCCATTTTCCATCAAAAACATAATGGCGGTTGTGATAGCCACCAGGAAACCCACTCTGCGTTTATCAAGCATTATAATAGACCCTTTATAATGTCCATAAAATTATTCTCCGGTTCATCAGGAATCATCCTTGCCGTCATCTTTACTCCCATAGAATGTAATTTTTTAAATATCTCAACATCATCCCCGGTGACGTTCACAGACCTCTTTACCCGGGTGGCCCCCTCTTTATAAGCCATATTACCCACGTTTAACTCCGGAATATCTATACCGGCCTCTATTAGGCGCAAACAGTCCTTGGGCATCTTAAATATCATAAAGACCTTATCTTTGTCATATCTGCCAGATTTTATCCTCTTTACGGCCTCATCCACAGTAAGCACGGACAGCCTAACTCCCGGGGGTGTCGCCATCTTTAAAACACTTTTTTGTATATCACTCTTTGACGCTTCATCATTTACTACCATTATCCTGGAAGCCCCAAGCGAATTGCACCATACTGTAGCCACCTGGCCATGTATGAGTCTCTCGTCAATCCTGACATGAATAATAGCCATATATCGTCCTCCAAGTATTATCTTATCCCAATATCTTTAGATTATATAATACCACACCGAGAATCAAAAGGAAAATAATGAGTTTAGTTGAATTAAATCCTTTTTTGCCTAAAAGCCAGTATGAAATTAAAACTATAGCAACAGGCACCATCGACGGCATTATAGTGTCAAGCATCTCCTGTAGCTTAAATTCAACATCGCCGTTCTTAAATACCAGTGGTACATTGGCCGTCACCACAGTCGGGGCCAGACCGCCTATAACCGTAAGCCCCAGTATGGAAGCACCCTCCGTAAGCTCCTTGAGCTGACTTGCAAAGTCCAGAGCAATCTTTCTGCCCTGCTGATAACCCAGCATGGTGAATTCATACCTAACCCAGCATATAGCTATAGCCGGTATAATAGGTATCAAAGCACCTATAACATTTCCCTGCAATGCCATATAGGACGCAATGCTGAACACCAGCGACCTGTAGATAGCCACAAACACAGTGTCTCCTATACCGGCGAAGGGACCCATCATGCCTGTCTTGATTGCACTAATCGTCTCCTCATTCTCCAGGCCGTATTCCTCCTCGATTGCTATATCCGCTCCCACAATGAGGTGTGACATGGCGGGTGTGGTATTGAAAAGCTGCAGATGAAGCTTAAGGGCCTTTGACATCTCCTCTTTTGTTTTATAAAGCTTTTTAAGTGCGGGTATAATGGAATAACAATAGCCGAGTCCCTGCATGCTCTCGTAGTTCCATCCCAACTGTAATCCAAGTAGATTTCTCCAGAATACTTTTACAAGATCTCTTTTGGTTATTTTCTTTCCGGTTTGGGCTTCAGTCATCAATATCTCCTCCCTCCGACTGGGCCTTTAAGTCATTTTTAAGGTAGAGATAAGCAGCAGCTATAGCAAAACCGATCAATGCTATACCGATAAGGCTCATCTTAAGATACGCAGCCAAAACAAACCCTATTATCATGAAAGGGTAAAACTTCTTTAACGGTAAATATCTCATTAGTATCGCTATACCCATGGCGGGAAGTATACCGCCGGCCACCTTAAGGCCGCCCATCAGCCATTGAGGCAGGTAGTTCGTTATAGCGCTGACCACCTCATTACCAAAGTACAGGCCCAAAAACACAGGAAGCGCCCTGCTAAGGCCCCAGGGTATAATGCCCAAAATGTTCATCCTGGATACCCCGTCTGCATCCCCTTCATCTGCATACCTGCCGGCCTTATGCAGAAAATATACGTTGATCATCCTGGTGAGAATATCAAGCTGTGTGAGTAACAGCCCGATAGGCAATGCAATACCTATGGCAAACTCTACATCCTGACCCGAAATTATTGCAAATGCAGTACCCATTATAGCAGCCGACATAAAATCAGGTACCGTGGCCCCTCCGTATGTGTTCACACCCAAAACCATTAACTGTAGTGTAGCACCCACCGTGAGCCCCATTTGTACATTGCCCAGTACGAGACCGGTGAAAAAGCCCGACATGAGAGGAAACCCAATGGAAAGCTGAAGGCTCAAAGCATCCGGCTGGGCAATAAAAGCATATGCTGATAAAAGCAAAATCTGCCAAAGTGCAATGTGCATAAATTACCCTCCTTTATTTTTTCATAATATTTGTCATCTCTTCAAACACATCCTTGATGCCACTCATACCGACCTCCAAAAGATGATTTTTTAGCTCATCCGCATCTTCTATAGAGGCCGTTGCAAACTCCAGAACCATCCCCAGGTTAAACCCGCTTATAAGCCTAATCCTGTCATTCCCGAAAAGCTCCGCAGCTGCAGAATTCGACGGCGTACCGCCGATAAGGTCCACCATAACAATTATGTTGCCGTTATCACCGATCTTACCTATCACCTCCTTGAGTTTCTCATTCAGGCCTGCCAAGCCGCCAGAGGCATCCATGGACACCGTATATGCACGATCTATATTCCCAACAATCATCTGTGCACTCTTCAGCGTTTCCTCAGCCATCTTCCCATGGCTTACCAGAACCAATGCTGCTTTACTCAATAGCTGCACCTCCTGACCCGATTAAGTATTGTAAAAACCTTTTATGAGGGCACCAAGGTATATAGCAAAAAACATACCAAATATTGTGTCTTCATAAAAGGCTTAGTTTAAAGGTTTTGAATCCATAAATATACAATCCAATGCACTAATATATAAATATAAGTGAAAACCAATACTGTATAAGACTCTGTTTATTTTACAATTTCTCCTATTATTTTCAGTTCGTCGCCCTCTAACACGATGCCGTAATCATCATAGACAGCCTTTACAAGAGGTCCGGCGTTGGTTGTTTTCCCATCGGCACGGCCGGAAAATTTCATTCTTTCTATCGCATAGGCTATATGCATAGTAAAAAGAGTATACATGTGGTTATCCATCGCGATACCATATTCCTTTTCTACTATGGCTGCATATTTATCAAGAAAAGGCATCATTTTCTTACCTGAAAAAAAATTGAGGTTATCATCCAGCGCATCCATAATCGCCCCATACACCACTGTCCTGTCCTCATCCTTTATATCCGTCTTTACATGTGGATTGCCCGAGACCAGGCCGAGCACCTTATCCAGGCCGTTGCCCGTCACAAACTCCACCAGGCCTATGAAGGGCGCATACGGTATATGGGGGTTTATACTCCCAGCAACAGCCGCTATATCACGATCCCCTGCAATTCTTTTTATATTGTCGGCAGCTTTCTCCATGTCACCTATACTAAACTCTATAACGTCCACACCCACGATATTATTCTTTTTTAGCGCCCTCTCAATTATGTCCTTAAGGTATACGGCCGTTCCTTCCCCGGTGCTGCACACGGTAAATACCACTTTATCCCCACGCCCGGCTCCTTTTATCTCCTTTGATGTAGCGGATATCAAATTCTTCTCTAATTCCAACACAGAACGCGCCACATCATACAGGGTGGAATAAGGCGCCATGGAACGGTGAGCCGCCTCTATCAGTGCAGGTGTACTCACATTATCAATGGTAACTATTTTTTTGCCTGTTCTCCGGGCTATTTCTTCTCCGAACACCTTAAGAGAACCCATATCGACCATGAGCAAAATCCCGCTGCCTTCGTCTATATCCCGGGCCAGGCCGGCCGCTCTCTCCAGTATGTCCTCGGGATCATCCTCCAGGTCCATATCTATGGCCTTTACATGGTCCGTCCGTAAAAGCTCGTTTACCACATCCGCCATTCCGGTAGCCGTGCCCTTGCCGTGAGCTATCACCATGACGCCTATTTTCCTAGGTGTTTCCTCACCATTGGTAAGGTAGAGTATCATACTTATAAAACCCGATTCATAGTCCGGGATATCCCTCTTAAGCAGATTTTTAAGCCTTACCACTATATAACTGGCAACACCAAATTCCTGCGGGTGTCCCTTTTTGATTTCTTCCATATTTATGGGGCCCACCTTGTTCTTCCTTATAAACATGGAATTGATATGGAAAGCCAATGCCACGAGAGTATCCTCTTTAATGTAGTAACCGTACTTTTCCTGCACCTCTTCCGTAATTATCTTGAGGCTGCTTATAATATCGGCACTTAAAAACCGAGCCAGCTCCTGTTCCTTTAATCCTATGGAGAGTATGCCTTCCCTATACCTTAGCAGTACCTCCTCCAGATCCTTGAGCAACCTGTCCGTCATCTCCGTCTTGGTCAGATGGCTGCGTCTATATTCCGCGATTCTTTCATCAAGGTACTCATATACCTCCATGGAAAAATCGTAGGGGTCCTGCCCTTTCGTTTGTATTTCATAGGACGCGCCGTTGAACACATAATCCCCATAGGCTAATATTTTTTCGCCCTTCCTCTTCTCACTGCCCGGCATAAAGGCCGCCGACCTTATTCCCTCCGGCAGATAGTCCAGCGTCACCCTCATCTCATCCTGATTAATTAGATAGTCCAGGTACGCCCGGGAGGATATGAGCTCAATATCCGACTTGAGCTCACCCACGTTACCTGTTGGCTTATATAGCAGCAGCGAAAGCATTGCATCATGCGCAACCCTTACAGGCTGCCCCACTCTCTTGGCTTCCTTATTAAAGAAATCGGAAATGATCTTTAATTTTTCCTTGCTGCCCCTCTCCTTCAGAGAAGGAAGTTTGATCATGATGGGAAAACGCCGCAAAAACGTCTCCAAAAGAACTGTCTTAGGTTCCTGAGTGGTCGCCGCGATTATGAGTATGTCCGCTTTTCTCTCCGAGACATCTCCCAACCTCCTGTATTCACCCCGGTCAATGATGTTAAACAGCATTTCCTGGCCTTCCGGCGGTAGCCGGTGTACCTCGTCCAAAAACAGCACCCCGCCCTCCGCCTTTTCTATGAGGCCGGATCTGTCCACATCACTTCCGGTATACGACCCCCGGGCACTGCCAAAGAGTATAGACATAAGCAGCTGCGGATTATTGGAATAATCGGCACAGTTAAATACCACATAGGGGGCATCCCTTTTTATAATCCCGTTGTCTTTGGCGAAGAGATACATATGCTCGGCAAATATAGTCTTACCCGTGCCGGTTTCTCCCTGTATGAGCGTGGCCAGGCCTTTGGGCGGATAGAGCATGGCAGCCTGGGCCTGTTTAATAAAAGGAAACAGACTGCCGTCGTAGCCCACCATATCGGCAAAGATACCCATATTTATTTTATCCGCCGGCTTTTTTCTTCTCTCCCTGCCGGCAGTCATGCCATGCTCATCCGCCCAGTCATAGGTGAGATAAAGAGTTGGCCGGCCCTCTATCTTGAATACCCTGCCTTCCCTGAAGAGAACGTTTAAGTCTGCAGACACATTATTCCTTTTAAGTCCTAGGTGCGACGCTATATAAGATGCTGAAAAACCGACTTCTTTACTTAAATTTTTTTCTTTTATTTTGTGGCATTCATCATCGAGAAATCGGTAAACCTTTTCCTTCCTAAGCATATTCATCCCCCTTAAAAATCTTGGCAGCCCAATATACTAGCTGGATAAGGGCCGCCACAATCGGGTATAACTTTACATGTTACGCATCATATCTTCTTCTCGCCGGATATATACATACCCTTGACGTTGATATCTTTATCAAACAATATTATGTCCGCTATATTTCCCTTCTTTATCTCACCCATATCATCAATGCCCAGCAGCTGAGCCGGGTTATATGAGGCCATCCTTACCGCCTCCGGTAGTGTAACCCCAAGATGATGCATTGCGTTATATACAGCCCTGTCCAATGTAATGGTGCTGCCGGCTATGGTTCCGTTTTTTAGTTTGGCCTGGCCGCCCTTTACCGTCACCTGCTGTCCTCCCAGGTCATAGACCCCGTCATCCATACCGGCGGCTCTCAGGGAATCCGTTATCAGTATAGATTTTTCTACACCTTTTATCTTGAGAAGGGTACGTAAAGCCGCAAAGTGCACGTGCACACCATCCGCAATCATCTCTGCAAATATATCGCTGTCAAAGACCGCTCCTAAAGCCCCCGGCTCCCGGTGGTGTAGCCCTTTCATCCCGTTATAGGTGTGGGTTGAGCTTACAACGCCTGCATCAATACCTTTCATTGCCTCGTCATATGTGGCGTTGGTATGTCCCATGGATACATCTACTCCCTTGTCCGATATCTCCTTAATGAATGCTATAGCACCATCTGTTTCCGGTGCAATTGTAATAAGTCTTACTATATCTTCATATCCGCCGCATAGTTTTTTGAATTCTTCCATGGAGGGTTTTTGTATATATTCCTCCGGCTGAGCACCTTTATGCTCAACGGATATAAAAGGGCCTTCCATATGCAGTCCTAGAAGCTTTGCTCCTTCAACCTTTCCTATGGACTTAGCCGCATTCACAACAGCATTCTTTATATTATCCTCGGACATAGTCATGGTTGTGGCAAGAAAACGGGTGACCCCGCTAGGCATAAGGGCTGCGGATATACCGTTCAGCGCTTCAAAGCTTGCGTCCATGGCGTCATAGCCTTTCCTGCCATGCATGTGTGTCTCTATAAAACCGGGTGATACATACATTCCTCCGGCATCCACCTTTTTTATAAATCCGGGAACCGAGTCCGTTATATCGGCTATTCTGTCCCGGTCGACTATTACCGCCTTGCCGACTATACTGTCTCTTAAGACCACATTACCGTTTGTTATAGCAAACATCTTTATCCCCCCAAAATTTAATATTAAATGAATTACCATTTATATAAAGTGAAGATACTAAATCCACAGCTTCCCCATTTGCAGGTGAATAAACTCCTAATGATCATACCCTTACATATTACAATCATTATATCATATCCAAGAACAAAGAGCGGGGGCCAAAGGCCGGATTAAAAAAAAGCTGAAAGGATGATGACTCTCCCCTCAGCTCATTTCCGCAATCGAGTAGTACACTGCAGTATAACAAAATAAAATATATAATCATTTATAAGCCAATGCTTTTTCCGCTGCTTTTTTGGCTTCTTCTATGGTAGTATTCCTTATTACGTCCTTAACCAAAGGAATAGACGAAGCACTCATGCTGAACACATCCAGGCCCAATCCCAGCAGTATTTTGGTAGCTTCGGGGTCGCCGGCCATTTCGCCGCACATAGCTGTGTATATGCCATTTTTATGTGCCTCTTTAATGCAGTTCTTTATAAGTCTCAGTACTCCCGGCTGAAAATAATTATAATAACTTTTTACTCTTTGATTTCCCCTGTCCACTGCCAATGTATACTGTGCTAGATCATTAGTTCCTATGCTGAAAAAGTCTACTTCTTTTGCTAATATATCCGCTGTCAGTGCAGCCGAAGGGATTTCCACCATTATACCGACCTCTATATCGAGATCATAGGGAATACCCTGCTGCATCAATTCGTTTTTTGCTTCATCGAGATATTTGTTAGCCCTCCGGACCTCGTTTACGTCGGATATCATGGGATACATGATACTGACCTTTCCGTATGCGCTGGCCCTAAGTATGGCCCGAAGCTGCGTCTTAAATATATCGGGGTTATCTAGGCAGAAACGTATAGCCCGCCAACCCAGGAATGGATTTAATTCCTTGTCAAGGCCAAGGTATGCTATTTCTTTGTCACCGCCGATATCTAAAGTTCTTATGGTTACTCTGCGGCTTCCCATGGAGGTAACGGCTTTCTTATATGCTTCAAACTGTACCTCTTCCGTAGGCAGGTTGTTACGGTCCATATAAAGAAACTCTGTTCGGTAAAGTCCTACACCTTCTGCACCGTTGGCCAAAGCGGCATCCACATCTTTGGGCTTGCCGATATTGGATTCCAGCTCGACCTTCCGTCCATCGCTGGTAACAGCAGGCAAGGTATTAAGGCTCTTTAGCCTTCTCCTGAAATTATTATAATCTTCTCTCTTTTTCATGTAGTCATTCAGAAGATCATTGTCAGGATTTACAAAAGCCTCTCCTTGATTTGCATCCACTATCACCATGTCGCCGTCTTTTATCTGTGACGTTACATTGCCCATGCCGACTATTGCAGGTATCTCCAGCGTCCTGGCTATGATGGCGGTATGGGATGTCTTGCCTCCCTGATCGGTAAGGAAAGCCTCAATCCGAGATTTGTCCATCTGTGCGGTATCAGAAGGGCTTAATTCACTGGCTATTAATATTGTTCCGCTGGGGAGCTCGGAAAGGTCATGTATCTGTCCGCGTAGGTTGGAAACAACTCTGTTTCCTACATCCTTTACATCGTCTGCTCTTTCCTTTAAATATTCGTTCTGCATATCACTGAAAATCCCTTGATACTTATTAACGGTCTCCTGCACAGCATACTCGGCTGTGACACCCTCGTCTTTTATATGAGATTGTATCTCCGGTATGAATTCCGGATCATTCAGCATCATGATATGAGCGTCAAATATAGTAGCTGCGCCTTCACCGGTTTCTTTAGCCACTCTCTCCCTGACCCTTTTTAGTTGCACCTCAGACTCACTTATGGCTTTGTCTAACCGCGCAAGCTCATTTTTTGGATCTTTTGCGGTAGTCTTCTCTATCTTTAACTCCTTCTGCAAAAGATAGGCCTGGCCGATGGCAATGCCAGGCGAAACTTTTATGCCCCTCATTCCTAACCTACTCCTCACCAAATTTACTTTCGACCAGCTTTGCCAAAGCATCCAGAGCGTCACTCTCATCTACGCCGCTGGCTGATATCCTTATCTTGCCTCCCTGTGCTACGCCGAGAGACAAAATACCCATTATGCTCTTGGCATTCACCTGCTTGCCATCTTTTTCGACCTTAATATCGCTTTTGTACTTGCTTGCTTCCTGAACAAACAAAGCAGCAGGCCTGGCGTGAAGCCCAGTCTTGTTCTGTAACGTAACCTCTCTATCCATCTTTAGTCTCCTTTCAGCAAAATCTCACACTTAATATTATACCATGTCGTGTATATAATGAAAGATAGGAAAATTTTGAATAACGTTTGCCTGCTAATTTTCTTTTATTTATTTTTTGCCAACATTTCCATTGCTGCTTCTTTATCCATTATTACCGTCGTATCATTATGAAGATGCAGAAAGGATGCTGGCACTTGGGTTGTAACCGAAGTGTTGTTTAAAAGCTTAGCCATGATACCGGCCTTTTTCTTTCCGGTAGCCATGAGAAGTATTTTTTTTGCATTCATTATGGTACCCAGTCCCATGGTCACCGCTTTATCAGGCACAGTTTCTCCATCACTGAAAAACCTTGCGTTGGCTTGTCTCGTCTGCTTGGTTAGAGGTGTGACATGCGTACCTGTAACAAGCCTGTCAGCAGGCTCATTAAAGCCTATGTGCCCGTTGCCGCCTATGCCGAGTACCTGAAGATCTATACCGCCGGCTTTTTGTATATCGCTGTCATACTCCCTGCAAAATTCTTCTGCATCTTCCGCTTTACCATCGGGTATGTGTATATTCTCCTGCTTTATATTAACATGGTTGAATAAATTCTCATTCATAAAATAGTGATAGCTCTGGTCATTCTCAGGACAAAGGCCGCAGTATTCATCCAGATTGAAGGTGATAACCTGTGAAAAATCAAGGCCTTCCTCATTGTACATCCTCACGAGTTCCTTATACATACCGACCGGCGTGCCTCCCGTGGCCAGTCCAAGAACCATATCCGGCTTTTTCCTTATCTCATCCGCTATAATCCTCGCCGCCGCCTTGCTCATTTCCTCATAGTCTTCTTTAATTATTGTTTTCATTAATATTACCTCCCGTTCATTTATAAATTCACATTGTATTTAAAAAATCTGGAAAATATATTCCATGTGTACCCGGTTATATATAATTTTATATGAGATTTATAAGCTGAAAATAAATAGAAATCATCGCAAATATTATAACATATACATATATAGTTATATAGATAGGTTCATCATAAAAAAGGCTGCGCTTAATTGCCGCCATGATCTCTGTGCATAACCTGATAAAAATATACAATCGCAATACAGGCTCCACGAGTATTGGCTCCACTCCTTCAGCCCTGGCATCCGCATCCGAAACTACCAGGCCGACTATCCTTCCTTAAAATCATATTTAAGCCCCATATCACCTTCGTTTATAGAACCTCCGATTCTGCCGCTAATAACGCCCATGCAGGGTAACCCCGCATGTTTATGTCTTCACTCGTTATTTATTAAGTTCCCAAGCTTATCCATGAGGGTGCCGAACTGCGAAAAGTCACCGTTTTTTAAAGCTTTGACAGCTTTATTATAGGTGTTCTTTATATTATCCAGAACATCGGGGGCTGCGCCTTTAGTAGCCGGCTTGCTTGTTTGTGGTTTTCCTTCAATCAGTTCATCCAGGGCATGGCTTATGTCGTCAGCCATCACTATCCGAGATCCGTCGGACACAATCACCCTCTTGACCTCAGGTATGCTGTTCTCGTTGCCGGATGCAATGTATAAAGGCTCCACATAGAGTATGGATTTATCTATGGGAACCACCAGGGTATTCCCTCTTATGACCGATGATCCACCCTGGTTCCAAAGGGTTATCTGCTGGGATATATGTGCATCCTCATCAATGCGGGATTCAAACTCCAGCGGCCCATATACGTGTGTACTCTTTGGAAAGTCATATACCTTAAGTATCGGTTTGCCCGTGTCCCTGTCCATATAGCCTGTCATCCAGGAAACCATATTGTTTTTGGTGGCAGGAGTGTAGGGTACCATCAGCATCAAATCCTCTTTATTGCTTTCTTTCAGTCCCATGTAGATATACTGAGACTCTATATCTTGTACCTCATCCTGGTACTTTTCTTTAGCTATCTCCCAAAGATCCTCCTTGTTGTAAAAGACCTGCGTATCATTCATATGATAAGTCTTATACACCTCGGACTGTATATTAAAGAGTGTTTGTGGATACCTGACATGCTCTTTAAGGCCCTCCGGCATTTCCTCATAGGGCTTAAAGAGCGACGGGTATAACTTCCTGTAAACCTGAACCACAGGATCATTTTTATCATAGATATAGAAATTAGTAGATCCATCGTAGGCGTTGACAGTAACCTTCACCGAGTTCCTTATATAATTAAACCTCGCACCCTCAGCCTCATATTCAGTGGAATAAGGGAAATTGTCGCTTACCGTATATGCATCGACCATCCAATAAAGTTTCCCATTGTCGATCACAAGATAAGGGTCTTTATCATACTTTAAGAAAGGTGCAATAGCCTTTACCCTGTCCTCTATGTTTCTATTTATCAATATCCTGCTCTGCGAGTTGATATCTCCCGAAAATAATATCCTTACGTCTCCCGTATAAATTGTATATAAAATGCGATTAAGAAAGTTTAATTTCGTACCGGATTTCCCCTGATAAACGGTATATTTATTCGCTTCCCCCGAGCCGGCGGGATAGTCAAACTCCTTAGCATTGGTATTCACTATAGCATAGTCGTCCGTAATTTCCCCAAAGTATATCTCCGGCCTGTTTATTTTTATATCTCCTTCCGGGGGTATGTCCTTTACCGTAAACATGGGTTGGCCTTCCTGATTAACACTGTTTACGGGTGTAACCACCGCGCCATAGCCGTGGGTATATATAAGATGCATATTGATCCATGACCTGGCCTGTTCGGAAAGCCTGCTCTTATCCAGCTCCCTTGCCGAAAGGAATACCTCGGTGGGTTTACCGTCAATATCATATCTGTCTACGTCCACGTCGTTAAACCTATAATACATCCTTATACCTTGTAGCTGATTATATACCTGTATGACCGGCCGGTAATCATTTATCTTTATATTTTCAACGGTACCTTTGTTTTCATCCATATCGACATTGGCTATATCACGAACCTCGCCGAAGTTTTCCCTGTCTATCTCGCCCAGGCCGTATGCCATCTGTGTCATCTTAATATTATTCTTTATATATGGCTTCTCCTTTGAGTATTCGTTAGGCGACACCACAAAATTCTGTACGACGGCGGATGATATATACGATACCAGCATAATGGCCGCCACCGCAATCGGCCCTACAGCGGTAAGCTTAATATTTCTCTTTATGGCTCCCACTGCAAATAATATACCCGCCGCTATACACGCAATGATGAGTATACGGTTAAAAAGCAGTATCACATTGATATCCGTATATCCCGCGCCATTCACGATTCCCCGCGTTGAACCAAGCAAATTAAACCCTTTCAGATAATATCCGAATGAAAGCAGTACAAAAAATACCAATCCCAGTATTGCGGCCTGGTTTATTGCAATCATTATAATTTCCTTATTGGGTATCGAACTAAATGCATGCTTTTCCTCCGAATACCTGAAAAACCTGGTTGTATTGGAATAATACATAAACATATACAATACGATGGTGAGCCCTGCCAAAACAGCTATAAATAACATAATAAACCTATATGTTTTATTTAAAAATGGAAGTTTCAACAGATAAAAACTTACGTCTTTGCTGAATATAGGATCTTTTAAACCAAAATTTGATGAATAGCAAAAGTTTAAAAAGTCCTGCCACATATCACCCGCAAACTTTATAGCCATAACCGCGGATACCAGAACCGAGCCCCATATAACCAGTCCCGTAAGCCTACCGGTTTGTCTGCCGGACAGTTCGTCACCGGTATACTTCATATAATCTTTCTTTATTTTATTAAAATAAAAGTAAAGAAGAAAGAACAATATTACAAATACCGGTATGCCCAGCTTAAGCTCGGTATAAAACCTTGCAAAAAATATTTTTCCATAATTCAGGCTGGACAACCATTGATAATTTACTATAACTCCCGCACCCGCTGATATCACTAACAATACTATAACCACCAGCGCAATTATGTATAATAACCAGCGTCCGGAGAACTTAAACCGATTCGGCATCTTTACCACCTCATGATTAATATTAGCACAAAAACAAAAAAATAAAAAACGAGGCCATGCTCCATAGCATGGCCCACAATATTTCTATTTTTTAGGAAGAGTCAGTTTCTGCCCTGCATGAATCCTCATAGGGTTATTTATTTTATCCCTGTTAAGTGAAAATATTTCCATGTAACGCCTGCCGTTTCCCAGCTGTCTGTTGGCTATACCCCACAAGCAGTCTCCTTTAGCAACAATATAATATGATGCCGGCTGTTTTGGAGGCTTAGAAGCAGGATTTTCCGGTTTTTGTGAAGGCTTGCCGGTATCAGAAGGCATTCCGGATAGATTGGTCTTCAAAACCTTTATTTTCTCCGGCTTCATCCCGCCCGAGAGCAGATAATTCTCTGCAGCCTTGGAGAGATCGGTCTTATCTAAATCACCGCTTCCTGCAATAGCCGTAAGCATATCAAGCACATCCTGGGAAATTACATCATACTTTTCCGTCCCCTTTTGGATATTGTAGTAGTTAGCATAGCTCGTCATATAGTCATCCACTATCTGGTCTTTTGTCGCTCCCATAAGCGACTCTGCCAGTACTGCAAAGAAACCTGCACGGTCCTTGCCCTCTGTGCAGTGGAAAAGATAGGGTCCTTTATTATCAGCCATAAATGTAAAGCCCTTGGCCATTCCTGATTTAAACTCATCGCTGGAATAGGCCAGGCCCATGTTTAAAGGCAATACGTGATTATTTTTATAGAGCCCAGCATAGTATGGAGACGCAAAATCATCCGCAGCCATATACTTATTGATATTATCTGCAGAGTCCGCCAGGTTGACCACCGTATTTACCTTCGCGTTCTTCATGAGCTTATCCGCATAGGCGGCGCGTCCAATTTCATTATTTACCGGACTTGAGCTGCGGTAGAGCACACCTTTCGCGATGCCGCCCATCTCTATATTACGGAAGTTCGCAAAAACCTCGTCGGATGAATAATCCGCACGGTTATTTGTACGGCTCAGATTACGTATCTCATACTGCGTGAGATATCCCTCCGGCTGGGTGAGCATGATCGTAAATTTGCTTCCCTTGTCTATCTTGGCAATTACATTGAGTTTCCCATAGTTAATACATATGCCTATATTTTCCTGGCCGGGATAAGCACGTACCAGCGGCTGTCCGTTATCTACAAAATAGCCGTCCAGATACGGTGCCTCAATCACAAAACCATTGTCAAACACAACGGTCACCATATCTCCGAACTTAATTCCCAATTTATTAAAATCATCAATCTTTATATCGGATACGGCATGGCCATATTTCTCTATTTCCGTTACCGTACCGGAAATATTGGGCATTTTGTAGATAGAATCACCCGAAAGCTTTGCCTTGAGTGCTTCTATCTCTCCCGATGTCATGCCGATATTCTTCAGATAGTTCTGCGCGGCATCTGCAAGGTCAATATGCGAAATATCCACGCCCTTCTCCAGTCCGCATACATTTGTAGTCAGTGAAGATATGACATTGCTTTTTGCGATCGCCTTGTACTGATCGGTTCCCTCTTTAATTCCATAATAATTATCATATGTCGTCATATAGTCCGAAACAACCTCATCAAGCTTTGCACCCATCAGGCACTCTAAAACAGTACTCACAAAACCTGCACGGTCTTTGCCTTCCGTGCAATGGACAAGATACGGGCCGTCGTTATTGATCATGAACCGCAGCCCGTCTGCTAATTTGCTCCCGAATTCCTCTGATGCAAAATCAACGCCCATATTGAGGGGCTTAACCTTGCCTGATTGATAAAGTGACTTATAGTAAGGGGAATCAAAATCTTTTGACGCGATGGAAGCCTTTATTTCCTCATCGGAATCAGCCAGATTGATTGCCGCCTTAATACCGGCTGCATCCGCCAGTTCGTCCGCATAAGCGGCGCGGCCTATGGAATTATTTACAGGACTTGAGCTCCTGTATAATACACCCGGTTTTATACCCGTCGTGGTTATACTGCGGAAGTTTGCAAAAACAGAGTCTGCAGCATAATCAGAGCGATCATTGGAGCGTTTGAGCTGGTGAATTTGATACTCAGTGAGATAACCCGCCTTTTCCGACAGACCAAAGGTTACCTTGTCACCCTCCTTAACATTATATGTTTTGGAGAAGTTACCCATATTTGTTGCAACTACGAGCAGGTTATTGTCCTGGTCGTCGCGTACAACATTGCTTCCCGAATCCACATCACTGTAGTTTGTGCAAAACGGTATATTAAGCGTAGTACTCCCTGCCGTGACCTTTAGCATGTCACCGGGCTCGTAGCCGGCATCATAAAGGGCTTTCGGCTTTATATTCATTGTGATGTTACCGTATTTCTGCACTTCGGTTATCGTCCCTGATACGGGGGCTAAATCAGCGGTGTCCGCTGCCATAGCCGGAACTGACATTGAAAACACCATCATAAACACAACCAGTGCCGAAACAATTCTCTTTACGTCCCTCATACCTTACCTCCTCAAATTATATCTGTAATACACTCTATATAAAATTCGACATTTTATTAATATTACCTTCTTTATTTTCTGCACATTTTTTAACAAAATAATATGGCAGTTTAAATTTAATTACAATTTGTGGACATAAAGAAACATCCGGTAAAACCGGATGTTGCGAAATATTCAATTTATTTCTGTGAATTATTTTTAAGTACATTCGATGTCATCTTGTCAAGCGAATTTTTCAAAATCTGCAGATCCTGCTGGCTGATGCCGGCTATGGTATCATGCATAAATTTATCTGCTATGGGTAGGAGTTTTTCGCACAACCGTGTGCCCTTATTCGATAAAGACAGCTGCTTAATCCGTTTGTCATCGTTACTGTGTAAACGAATTAAAAGACCATCCTGTTCCATCTTTTGTATCACCCTCACCACCGTGGGTTCTTTAATGGACATTTTTTCTGCCAGTGCGCTTTGTGTAATACAGTCGTTGGTATAGATATAATACAAGGCTATCCACTGAGACCTTGTAATATTATACGGGATAAGTCTTTTTTCCATTGCCTGTGAAATAATCTTTGCGCTTTTGCTTGTTATAAAGGCCATACAGTCATCCAAATTGAACATTGCATTCACCTACTAATACTTTTTCTTTCTATCTTATCATATTTTTCTCTACATTTGCACATTCTTTACCTATCAAGTCCCAATTTTTGCAACATAGCTCTCTAATTGGACCGCCAACTTATCCTCATCAAAAAGATGACCGGCCGCCTCCCTTTCAAATTGTGTAAAATCAATCTCTACCAGACTGTCGGTATAGACCTTGAGCCGGGTGATCCTGCCGACAGAAACATCTGTGTATATACAGGCATTTCCAAAAGACAGTTTTCTTTCAAACTTTACATCAAAATCGGGGGCCTGGCCATATATCCACTCATCACTGCTTATTTTTCGGAAAGCGGCCGGCTGCATATTCGCTTTATTTAGCGGCTGTACAGATAAATCAGTATCATATTCCATCTTAAATGCATTTATCAAGGCTGCCGCCGCGCGCTGCGCCGTGATACCCTCACATATATCAGATAGGTTTACCACGCGGCTTTTTACTGATTCTATCCCTTTGGAGCTTAGTTTTATAAAGGAAGGATGCAAAGCACCGGCCATCATATCAAGATCCACATTTATCATGAGGGTCCCGTGATAGAGGAGGTTTCCGTGATCTGCATAATAGGCCTGGCCGGAAAATTTCCGCCCGCCGGCCAGCAGATCGTTCCTCCCACTAAATGTACACTCCACCCCCATGGACATCATAGCGCCACGAATAACCTTAATATACTTTTCTTTATCAGCATCCTCTTCCCGTGACAAAAATGTATAGTTTAAATTTCCAAGGTCCTGAAATACAGCGCCCCCGCCAGATAGACGCCTGACCGGGGATATGCCGCGCGCCTTAAGAAACTGAGTATTGCACTCGGCAAAGATGTTCTGATTACGTCCTATTATAACCGACGGGCGATTGCGCCATAAAAAGAGGCTTATGTCCTCTCTGGTCTGCTTAAAAAGCTGATATTCAGCTGCAACATTGAAATAGGGATCTGTTTGCTGTGACAGATATATCCTGCTCATATCTCGTGTATCGTTCCTACCGAAAACCCGAGCACAGCCTCATGAATTACCTCAGCTGTGGTAGGATGGGCAAAAACAGTCTTCGCTAATTCCTCATCGGTCAAACCATTGGACACTGCAATTGTAAGTGTGCTTATCAAAGACGAAGCATCGGCGCCCATGATAAACCCACCCACAATGTGATGTGTCGAGTTATCACGGACAAGTTTAACAAAACCTTCCGGCTCATCCATGGTCTGTGCTTTTCCATTGGCGGCATAGGATGCAGTGCTTATGCTGTAGTCTATTTCCTTTTCCTTGCATTCGCCCTCGGTAAGGCCTACCCCGGATATCTCGGGGCTCGTAAACACCACATTGGGGATGGCCGTATAATCAGCATACGCAGTCTTACCTAAAATATTGTCCACCGCAACCATACCCTGATAGGAGGCTACATGGGCAAGCTGTATGATATTAGTCACATCGCCGATGGCATAGATATGCTCTACATTAGTACGCATGTGTCCATCGACGGCAACTCCCTTTCCTTTTCCATTGAGAGCTATGCCGACCTTTTCTATATCCAGGCCGTCCAGGTTGGGCTCCCGTCCGATGGCAACGAGGACCTTATCGCTCACAAGTATATGCTCTCCCTTGTCATCCTCATAGGTCACAACCGCCTTATCGTCCTCCGACTGTTGAATCTTCATAACCTTAGATCCGGTATGAATAGAAATCCCCGCCTTGGTTGCATATTCACGTATGCTTTGTGAAATCTCACTGTCCAACATGGAAAGAAGACGATCTAAGAACTCCACGACATGGACCTTTACTCCCAGATTATTATACATAAAGGCAAACTCCATACCGATTACACCGCCGCCTACGATAGTAATAGCGGGCGGCAGATACTCACTTGAAAGCGCCTGCGTGCTGTTCATCACAACAGGGAGTTCAATGCCGGGGATACCTATCTTTGAGATTTTTGAACCTGTGGCAATGATGATATCCTTAGCTGAAATAATATAACTCTTTTTACCTTGTACTTTCACTCTGCTTTTTGAAAGGAAAGATGCATTTCCATAAAGCACCGTAATACCGTTACTTTCAAGCAGGGAGGCAATGCCATTTACAAGATTTTCTTTTACCTCATCCTTACGCCGAATGATGCGCGGCATATCGACAGTCGGCTGTCCACCTGCACTGATGCCGAATGAGGATGCCCTCTTCATATCCGCGAGAATCTCCGAGGACTTTATGAGCGACTTGGTGGGAATACAACCCACATTCAAACAGGTGCCGCCCAGCTTTTCTTTTTCCGCAATGGTAACCTTAAGACCCTTCTTTGCGGCATAGATAGCAGCAACATACCCGCCCGGGCCGGAACCTATAATCAGAAGATCCGTATTTATCTCCTGGGCGGTACTCTTTTTATCTTCACCGTGGCCTGCGGGCTGTTCCTTTAGGCTGGCTGTATCCAGCTCAAAGAGCACCTGTCCGGAAGACACCTCGCTCCCTTCCTCACAGAATACCTTGGTTATGACACCGGCTTCCGGTGACCTGACTGCACGGTTACCCTTAGCGGTTTCCACCTGCACGAGGATGTCATCCGCCTTCACCCGGTCTCCTGCTTTTACATTCAGCTTTCCGGCCTGGCCTTTTTTCCCTCCCGGAATCAAAGACATTTTAATTTCCATACTTAAGACCTCCTCAAAAAAATAAAGGGGCATAAAATTAGCCCCCTTAAAAGAAGCTAGTCTCTAACCACACCGGTACGGACCAGTTTTACTTTATTTGCAAGAGTATCCCCTACGGGACAATTTTTCTCTATGAAATTAGCAAAAGCCTCGGCCTTTTCCTGGCTTTCCTTGGTTTTAAAGTGCATGGTAAAACGTATCTCCTGAAATCCTTTTCTGGCATCAGCGTCATCAGATATATCGCCTTCCAGCTCAACATGAAACTCATCAAAAGAGAAATTCTGTGCCTCAGCAAATGAGTAGGCTACAATAGATTGGCAGGATCCCAAAGCACACAGCACAGCCTCAACGGGATTCATACCGGTATTGGTTCCACCCATCTCTTCCGGCTCGTCTAAAATGAGCTTAAACCCTCTGACATTGCTTTCCACCTTCAGACCCTCTGGACATTTTGTCGCGGTAGCCTTGTAAGTTTTTAACATATACAGTACCTCCCTTATGAATTTTTGATTGACAATATTGTATCACAGCTGGATGTTAAAATCAATAGCTAGCTAACTAAGTATTTAACGATCTTAAATATCACCCGCACATTTGTTTCAATGCCCTTATGATATCACCCACGCTACTCATACCCTCTTCATCTCGGCGACCGATTACCACCGGTTTTATATTAAGCTTCCTGCATGCCTCTATCTTCTCTGCTGTGCCTCCCTGCCTGCCGCTGTCCTTCATTACAACATACTGCGCACCATATTCTCTAAACATGGCTGCATTAAAACCGGCGCTGTATGGTCCCAGCGAGGCTATTATGTCCTTCATCTTTGCATTGTTATCCTCACATTCTCGTATACTTGCTGCAGCAGGCAGCACCCTGTATACAAATCTGTTTTCTCCCCTAATAGATTCGAATTCCCTTATATTTTTCGAGCCGGTCGTGAAGAAAACACAGCCTTTCACTGTTTTTAAAAACTCCAGGCACTCACTAAGGGAATGCATATATATACAACCTTCTATGTCTTCTGTCCTGCCCCGTTCATATCTTATGTATTTGACATTGCATTTTTCCGCAGCCTGCTTTGCGTTATCTGTTACTTCATAGGCATAGGGGTGTGACATATCGACTATAATTCCGATGGAGTTCTCTTTTATAAATCCCTCCATATCAGCCTCACTCAGCCGGTGTATAATGACGTTATCATCTTTAATAAATTCCCTCTCGCTCTCTGTCACGGCTGTCATTATATATCCCATCCTGCCTGCCAGCCTGTTTGCCAGCTCGACTGCCTCACTGGTGCCCCCAATGATCCATATCATATGTTATACCCCCTGGGCGTCACGATGTTTCCCCGCCTTATATAAGTGCCGCTATTGCCTATGATGAGCACCGTCCTCATATCCACAAAATCATAATCTATGTTTGAAAGTGTGGTAATCCTTTTATCGTTTCCTTCTCTGCCGGCATTCTTCACAATTCCAACAGGGGTATCACCGTCTTTGTATTTAGCTATTATATCCACGGCCTTCTTTAAATGTCCTTTCCTTCCCTTACTTTTCGGGTTATAAATTGCAATTATAAAATCCCCTTTGCAGGCATACTCAAGTCTTCTCACTATCGTATCCCAAGGCGTAAGCAGATCGCTCAGACTCACCGAGCAAAAATCGTTCATCACCGGCGCGCCCATCTCTGCCGCCGCAGCAAACAAACTTGTAACACCCGGTATAACCTCGGTATCGATACCATCCGCCAGCTCCAGCGCCGGCCCGGCCATACCATACAATCCGGCGTCACCACTGCTTATCAGCGCGGTGTCATAACCAAGCTTTACCTTGCTCACAGCCTTGCGGCACCTATCGAGCTCCCCGCACATTCCGGTGGTAATTATATCCTTGCCCTCTATCATATCCTTTATAAGGCCGATATAATAGCGATAGCCGACAATAACATCGGCTTTTTCTATTGCCTTGTATGCCTTTATTGTCATGTTCTCAACCGATCCCGGACCTATGCCCACTATATAAAGCTTTGCCATTAATTAATCAGCCTCCCGACCGCTACGGTGATACCGTCTATACATGCCTTGCCAACGATAAGCTTCGCTCCCGCAAGACATACACATGGTTCACACACCGAGGTCACACCTACCTTTGATTCCACAAAAACACTCTTTGCAAACCTGTCCTGAACACCTTTAACATCATCCCGCGAAAACACAAGAAATTTACAACCCAGACACTTGCTTGCTTCTATAATGCCTATCTCATCTTTTTTGAGGTCTATGCTTGCTATAGACCTTATAGATTTAATACTGAGTGCATTATCCTTAAAGACCTCACATATTGCATTTACGATCTGTGATCTATCCTTACCTTTTTTGCAGCCTATGCCCACAATCAGGTTTTTCGGCCGCAGAATGCAATGAGGCCTATAAAGGCTCCCGTCTGTTCTGGATGTCACATATATGCAGCCCTCATACCCCGTATCCGATATGTTGGGGTAATGAACCCTATCTCCTGTCTCGGATATACAGCCTATTTTTCCTCCGTTCACCATGATGGTTGTCAGGATCTTAGCATCCTGCATATTTTCAATGACAAAACCGCATCTCTTGGCAAACATATCTACAGACTCTATACCCCTCCCATCGGAGGCTGTGGTTATTACCGGCCGCGTCCCGATCATCAGCGATATCTCTAAGGCCAGGCCGTTTGCACCGCCTATATGCCCCGACAACAAGCTGATGGCAAACCTGCCCATATCATCGACAACAACCACCGCAGGGTCTTTTGTTTTATCCTCAATATAAGGAGCTATAAGTCTCACCGCTATACCCGCGGCGCATACGAATACTATCCGGTCATAGCCTGCAAATATCTCGGCCATGTGGGACTTTACACCGCCGCTGCATTTACGGTTATCATAAAGATCGCTGCCCGCCAACCGTGAGCATATTCTCTCAGCGGTATCTGCGGCCGCATCAGTAAATGATATCACGGCAGTCTTCATTTTGACGCCTCTCGGTAGCCTGTAGAAAATGAAGGGTCATAAAGCCTGGACCTTTGATAATTACAATCAATAAAGTCACCCACTAATATCTGGGCAAAATTCCTTATGCCCACCATCTTTACCTTATCTGAGATATCCTCGAGGGTACCCATAATTATCTTCTGATCCTCCCAGGTAGCCTTGTACACAACGGCGGCAGGCACATCCGCTCTTCCGTAGCCCTCTTTCAATTTATCTACCACACCGTCTATGTTGCCGGCCGACAGAAATATAGCCATGGACGAATGATGGGAAGCTAACGCCTCCAAACTCTCCCTTTCCGGTACCGGAGTTTTACCCGCCAGTCTTGTCACTATAACCGTCTGACTGACGCCGGGCAGTGTAAATTCACTCTTTATTGCTGCGCAGCTTGCTGTAAAAGAGCTAACACCGGGTATCACCTCATATTTGATATTCAGTTCATCCAGCCTGTCCATCTGTTCTTTGATTGCACCGTATATACTGGGATCGCCGGTGTGCAGCCTTACAATCCTTTTACCCTCGTCATCACCCTTCTTCATCACATCTATTATCTCTTCCAGGGTCATTACCGAGCTGTCGTATTTATAGCATTCTGTCTTGCAGTAATCAAGATGGCTGTGGGACACCAGTGAGCCGGCATATATCACTATGTCTGCCTCTTCAATCAGTCTCCTGCCCTTAACGGTTATGAGATCCGCGTCGCCCGGGCCCGCACCCACAAAGCTAATCATTTTTTACTCTCCTTCCGAATATCAGGGACATGTATTCATGGCTCTTTAGTATTTCTTCCCTTTTATATAATATCCTCTCGTCCGGCCATCCGCATCTGCTTATGTACATATAAGTAAAACCACTATTCTCAAGCAAATTCAATATATCCTCCTTATTGCCTGAAGTCTTCAATATACACACACTGTCACAGCGCTCCAGTACCTCTTCGTCAATCTCCCCGTCGGTCAAATAAAACTCCTGCCCTCTCAGTGTGACCGGCATATTAGTACGGTTTGCAGCAGCACTGAAGGAGGGTATACCCGGTACCGACTCAGTTTCTATATCCAGCGCCTCAAGTTCAGCCAAAGCATATGAAAATGTGCTGTAAATCATGGGATCACCGATAGTCAGGAACACTCCCACGCTGCCGTCCGGCAAATTACTATCAATTATTCTCGCCGCCTCTTTGTATATCTTACTGCTTGTCTTTTTCATCGGAAAATCTATATATACCGTCTTCTTATCCCAGATAAACTTCCTCGTTATTTGTCCTGCCATGCTTTTGCCTTTATGTCTTGGCAGAAACACCACGTCGGCATCTCTTATCAGTTTATAACCTCTTAATGTGATAAGATCCGTGCCTCCCGGACCCACTCCTATACCGTAAATCTTCTTCATTTCTTCCTCCCCCTGACTATGAATATGGGATTATTAGCCCTTAGCAGCCCTAGTCTGTCCATATCGGATACCTGAAGCAACTTAACCCCCATATCGGCATAATCTTCTTTCTTGAGAAAGGCAGTAAATGTATTCAGGTTGTTTATAGTTATAAAGGTAGCGGCAATGATTCCACCTTCATTAATATTGTTATCCGCCCAGTTTGCTATCTCCGTAAGCCTTCCTCCGCTCCCGCCGATAAAACACTTGTTAAATGCAGGCAGTGTTTTAAGACCGGCGGGGGCACCCGCCTCTACAACATGTATGCCTGCATTAAATTTAGTGTTGTTTTGCTTGATAAGCCCTGCCGCCTCATGTTTCTCCTCCACGGCATACACATCCGCTCCCTGAAGAGCGGCCTCCACCGATATAGAACCTGTCCCCGCCCCGATATCGATAAGAGTGTCACCGGCATCTATCTCCAATGCCGCCATTGCGGCTATCCTAACCTCAAATTTGGTCATGGGTATGCCGCCTCTGATAAACTCATCATCCCTTATCCATCGCAATTTCCGCCACCACCACCGAAAGATCAGAATAGTTTTCGATATCTTCTCCTATACTTTTTACAACAATTTTTTCATCGGGGTATGAAAGATTAAACCCCGCATATATCCTGCCTGAAAAACCCTTACTGCAAAGCTCACTTGAAATCTTGGACGGGGCACTTAACCTGTCAGTAAGTATGACAATGGTCCCTGCCGCTACACAAGAAATATAATCCTCCCTGCCGTGGAGACTCACAAACTGTGCTCCTTCCCAACTTTTACCTAGCTTTGCCATCATATACTGAAAAGAAGTAAGCCCAGGTACCACCTCATCTATCTCTATACCTTTTCTCTTAAGATACTCGGTTATACCGAAAAAGCATGGGTCTCCCGATGCCAATATGTCCAAGCTCTCGTGTTCACTTATTATATCCATGATATCCTCTACTCTTTTTATCTTTATGACCTTTGCTCCCAGCTGCTCGGCCAGCTTAGAAATCCTTCCGAAGGCAGCTATGCGAGGAGAGGATTTTATAATTTCGCAGGCCTCTGCCGTGAGATATTTTATATTACCCGGCCCGGTCCCTATCACCCTTATCATTTCAGCACCCCGTATTTCATGGAATAGATGTATACCTCTATATCGTAGCCGTCGTCTTTTATATACCTTTTAATCCTGTCTATACAGCCCTGTCTCATATCGCCAAGTATGGATGTAAAGCCGGCTTCATATACGATATCCAGCGCCTCTTCCGTCGTAACGCACTTCCTTACTCTTTCCAGCAACTCATAAGGGGCCCTTGCAAGGGCAAGATAATATACAAAGGCCTCCATCCTCACATCGCATATCTTACTGTGTGTATTAAAAGCCCCCACTGAAAGCTTGGAAAATTTACCTATATGACCGACCAGTGTAATTTTTTTAAAACCCTTATTATAACAATAGAGCAACGAGTCCCCCACAAAGTTGGCGATTTTTACTCCCTTGCCCGGCAGGCCCAATTTATGCGCCATCTTTTCCCCATAGTTACCGGGGAAAAGTATTATTTCCCTTAAGCCTTCATTATATATGGCATCTGTCTCCATATATATGGTCTTAAGCAAAGCCTTGTCGGACATGGGTTCTACAATGCCGGAGGTACCGATTATCGATATCCCGCCTTCTATTCCTAAGTTTTTATTAAAAGTATGCGCGCCTATCTCGGCACCCTCCGGTGCATATATAAGCACATCGAAACCATCCTGCGAGACCTTCCTTATTTCATTTGCTATCATCCGCCGGGGAGCGGGGTTTATGGCAGCTTCGCCTATTTTTCCCGAAAGTCCGGCTCTTGTAATTCTGCCTATACCCTCACCCCCGTCTATATTTAAATTGCCGCCTTCCCTGCGTGAAACCCGCGCATATATCTCCATGCCGTCGGTAACATCGGGGTCATCACCGGCATCCTTTACCACACAACAGGAGGCCTGGCCGGTTGAAAACTGCGTTTTTTCAATCTTAAGATCCAGTTTAACACCTGAGGGGGTATCTATAGATACGCTATCCACCACCTTACCTGTAACCAGCATTATTACACCGGCCTTTGCCGCTGCGGCGGCGCAGCTCCCCGTGGTATAGCCGCACCTTAGTCTCTTTCCTTCCTTAATTACATACAAATCCCTCATCTTCCCACAGCCATGTATAACATTGCATTCATTACCGCGGCCGCCACATTGCTTCCTCCCTTTGTTCCCACGGTGGTTATGGAGGGAACATCGCATCCCCTTATGTATTCCTTGGAATCCGCGGCTCCGACAAACCCCACGGGTACGCCGATGACCAGTGACGGATTCACTTTTTTCTCATTTATAAGCTCTCCCACCCTGAAGAGGGCAGTAGGTGCATTGCCGACAACAAATATATCCGTCCCGTCCGCTGTGGCAATTTCTACCGCGGCATAAGATCGGGTAGTGCCGTTTTCCTTAGCCATCTTGGCCGCCCTCTCATCATCGATATAGCATTTAAGCGTGGACTGTGACCTTGCAAGCGCCTTCTTATTGATACCCGACCAGGCCATTCTCGTGTCTGTAAATATGCAGCAGCCTCGTTTCAAAAGTTTTATACCCACCTCCACCGCATTATTTTTAAACACTGCTATGTCCTCATAGCCGGGGTCGCCCGTGGTATGTATCATCCTCTCTACAACCCTGAGCTCGTCATCATCATAACTTTTATTTTTCATTCCCCCTTCTATAATCTCCATGCTCCGTCTCTCTATATCCGCCGGGTTATTTATGTACATATGCTTTCTCCCTCCTATGGCTTTCCGCATAATCGAGCATAGACGAAAAGGCTTTTTTATTACCCAAAAAATTAATATGCGGGTATCCGGCCAAAACATTTTTATAACTATAGCCGCATTCCCATGTTTTATCCCCCATAGCCTTCTTTATACTGAACATCGCCGGTCCCTCCACCCGGGCTACTGATTTATGGAACTCATGGGCGGAAAGCCTATCCCCGCGTTTACCAAGCATACAGTCACATTTAAGTATGATTTCTATGTACCCGAATCTCTGAAGTCTTTTTGTCAAACTGCTGCTTCCTTTGAATATGCCGACCATAAGTGAATCCTCTATGCTATCAGTAAGATACATAAAGCCTCCGCACTCGCCGTATAGACATCCGCCGCTATCTGCGTATGATTTAATGGCAGACAGCATGTCCTTATTGCCGGCAAGCTCATGTGCGAAAACCTCCGGATAGCCTCCTCCTATGTACAGAAGATCACATTCGGGCGGCGATTTATCTTCAAGAGGTGAAAAGTACTCCACATTGCAGCTTTCTTCCAGCATCCTGAGGTTCTCCCTGTAATAAAAGGAAAAGGCCTTATCATATGCGACAGCAGCCGTGATGTTTCTCTTATTCATATGACCAGAAGGTACTCCGTGAATATTTTTCATAAGCTGTATAAGCAGATTTAAATCGATATGTTCTCTTACCACAGACGCTATTTTTTCTATCCTTTGCTCTATATCATCGATTTCACTACACTGAACAAGGCCCAGATGCCTGCTTTCAATTGCCGCGCCTGGAATATCAGGTATATAACCAAGCACGGGAATCCCTGTATACTCCTCTATCTGACTCTTCATCATGTCATAAATTCTTTTGCTGACCCTGTTTAATATGACCCCCGCGATGCTTGAACCCCCGAAATCAACCATTCCTTTTATTTTTGGTATCGCAGAAAACATCTCTCCGCTTGGAGTATAGACAAGTATTGAGTTTACATTTAACAGCTTGGATATGTCATAACTCGAATCTTCAAATGTATTATACAGCCCGTCATAGTAGCCCATTGCTCCCTCTATGATACAGTAATCGCCTTCGCCCATGCTTATGGAACTTTTAACACCGTCCCTTCCCTGAAGAAATGTGTCCAGGTTACCCGCCTTTTTCTTTGAGGCCTGGCCGATAAAGGAAGTGTCTATATAATCCGGTCCTGTTTTAAAACCGCATACATTAAGGCCCATTTTAAGTAGAGCCCTTATTATTCCGATAGTAACCGTTGTCTTCCCCCCGCCGCTGGACGGTGCCACGATCATTATCCCTTTCATAAGCTATCGCTCCTTAAAGCTCATTTACATATATTAAAATCAGCATTCAATTCCCGTCCGTGCCTCTACTCCTTTTGTATAATAATGCTTAATCTCCTTCATCTCGGTAACAAGATCAGCCATTTCTATTATTTCATCGGGCGCATTCCTGCCTGTTAGTATAACCTCTACCCCCGGCGCCCTGCCTTTAAGCATCTTTATAACCTCATCCACAGTAAACAGCTTATAGTAAAGAGCTATGTTTATCTCATCTAAGACAACAATATCGTATTTGCCGGACGAAAGAATCTTTGCACACTCTTCAAGGCCGTGCCTGGCCCGGCCAATGTCCTCATCGGTGGGTTCGTTATAGATAAAGCAGTCCCTACCGTATTGCTTCATGGTAAAACCTTTAAGGAAGTTAACCGCATCCAGTTCGCTGTATCTCATCCCTTTGACAAACTGGGCAAAGTACACACTCTTGCCTGCACACACCGCCCTCAGCGAAAGTCCGAGAGCGGCTGTTGTCTTGCCCTTGCCGTTTCCCGTATATACCTGAATGTATCCCTTCTGCATTTTATACTCCTCCCAACTATTATTTATAGTTTTGCATCAAACCTTTGATACCAGTCAAATTGTCAAACTGTGGCATTCACCTGCAATTGCATATCCTTTATATGCTTAATATATATGTCCTGAAAAGCAGTATTTTCACCCAGGCCATGCATGTATGCATCTACGGCAAAACCCTCTCGTTTTAAAATGCTGCTCCATGAACCGCCGCCTGTGCCCACCATGTCATTGGTTGCATGATCTCCCGCCACAAGCATGAAGGGCATCAGTGTGACGCTTTTAATGCTCCTGCTTTTTAGCAGTGGAATGATATCTTCTATGGCAGGATAGCCCTCCACCGTTGCCACATATACTCCATCAAGCCTATTATATTTAAGCACCATTTGGAGCTCACAATAACATGCGTTGGCAAAATGTGCGGTCCCATGTGCCATCAGCAAAACCGCATGACCTTTTTCCGGTACGGTAAGCTGCTCTTTTAATGCGTTTACTGCCGCTGCATAATCGTCATAGTCATGCAGTGCGGGTTTTCCCAGCACTATTTTTCCAAATGCTCCCCTGCCCGCATATTCCTCAGCAATTTTCCCGACTTCTTCATACTCGATACCGGGTATTATATGCAGCGGTTGCACAATTACCTCGTTGAAACCGTCTGCCTTCATCCTGGCCAAGGCCTGGCCCACACTATCCACTCTCATACCGTATTTTTCTTTCAGCCTCTTGATGACGATGCCGGAAGTAAATGCTCTTCTCACTTCATAATCCGGAAAGAATCGCTTTATACTGTCTTCACAGCTTCCAATGCAAGACTGCAAAGTATTTATATGGGTTGTCCCGAAACTGACAACAAGTATGCCTTTTTTCCTAATCATCTTGTCACCGCCACACACTTAGGATAGAACACGGGACTGTCACCGTCATAATTTATGTCTGTCTCCACCCTGAATACATTCCGCAGGTTGTAAACATTGATGACATCATGCGGGCTGCCCGACGAGAATACCTTGCCGTTATTTATGATTTTAATTTCATGAGAAAATCTCGCTGCCTGGTTGATATCATGCAGCACCATGATTACGGTAATGCCCTCATCTTTATTCAGCTGTCTGATAAGCTCCAGAAGTTCCAGCTGATAACAGATATCCAGGTATGTGGTGGGCTCGTCCAGCACAAGGAGCTCGGGTTTCTGAGCCAGAGCCATCGATATCCATGCCCTCTGTTTTTCACCGCCCGAGAGAACCCCCATTCGCTTATTTAAAAAACCGGTCATTCCCGTCATCTCCAGGGCCCATTCGGTTGCATGAGCATCTTCGCTCGTTTCCCGCTGCCACCATGACCTGTGTGCATACCGGCCATAGCTTACAAGCTCCTTTACGGTAAGGTCGCCCGGACATTCATGAATCTGTGATAAAAAAGCAACTTTTTTTGCAAAAGCATTAAAACTGTATGAGAAAACATCCCTGCCATCTAAAGAAATTCTTCCGCGGCCTGGCCTTATATTCCTGCATATGGCTCTTAATATTGTAGTCTTGCCCGACCCGTTGGGGCCGATGATAGATGTTATTCTGCCGCGGGTGATATTTAAATTCACACCGTCTATTATCTTCTTGTTTCCTAAAGTTATGTCCATATCTTTAACTTCAATTATATTCATCATCTTTCCCTCCTCAAGAGGTATAAGAAAAAAGGTGCGCCAAGCGTTGCGGTAATAACGCCGACGGGAATCTCCTGCGGACTGAACATGGTACGTGCCAGTGTATCACTAAGTATAAGCAGGCCTGCGCCTAATATTGCCGACCCCGGGATCAAATATTTATGATCCGAACCTATGAGCAGCCTTACCGTGTGGGGAACGATCAGCCCGATAAAACCCAGAAGGCCCGCCACGCTGACCGAACTGGCGGCAAGCACTGCAGCTATGGCGGTCAAAATCATCCTGTCCGTCTCCACATTTAATCCCAAGCCCCTCGCTGTATCATCACCTAGTACCAGGATATTCTGTTTTTCCGACATAATAAAAGCTGCAATGCATCCTATTATTGTATACGGCAATATCATCCTTACATGGGGCCAGCTGCGTGCCGACAGCCCGCCAGACATAAACATAAGCGCCCCGCTGACCCTATCGCTATAAAATACCAGCAGGCCGGATATAAGCGCGCTCAATAATGAGGAAACAGCAACCCCAGCAAGTATCACCCTCAGCGGTTGTATACCGCCCTTCCATGCAAGCATATATATCAGGATTGCCGCTCCCATTGCTCCTATGAAAGCTGCCGGTGGTACCAGATAGGAAAGCTGGGGAAATAAAATCAATATTATAATACCAGCCAGGCCTGCACCTGAAGAAATCCCGATGATGTGAGGATCTGCGAGGGGATTTCGCATAACCCCCTGCAATATACACCCCGAGACAGCAAGATTTGTACCCACCAGGCCGGCCACTATCGTCCGGGGCAGCCTAATATTCCATATCACCTGCCGCATCGGTCCCTCTTCTTTATTAAAAAGCGTATGTACTATATCGGGAACAGAAATTTTCATGGTACCCACTGCGTTGCTTATAAAAAAAGCTGCAACGGTAAAAATAGTAAAAATGAGCAATATAAAGATTTTCCATCGTGAGCTGTCTTTGAAATTTCTCTTTTCCTCAGTTTTAATCGTCCGTATCGCCATATACTTCCGGATACACCGCCTTCGCCATGTATTCTACAGCCTCGTCAAATCTTGCTCCCGGATTAGAAAGAAAAAGATTCTGTGGAAGATAAGCGATCTTGCCCTCTTTCACAGCTCTCAGGCCACTCCATGCCGGATTGCTTTCAAGATCCTTCTTGATCCTGCCCTCTGCATCATCCTTTGACTTCACCATGGTGGTAACCAGTATCACATCGGGATCACTCTCGACTATTTTTTCCATACTAAAAGGCGCATTCTCGGTTCCCATCTTTTCAGGCTTTATTCCCGAAGCTATGTTTTCAATCTTAAGGATATCCGCGACATTCCCAGCAATACTGTCTTCCAGCTTGACAGAAACATCATGGGAGGTAACATATAAAATTACAACCTTTTTATTTTTTTCAGGAAGTTTTGATACAATTTCACCTACATTTTGTTTCATATTACTAATAAGTTTATCCGCTTTCTCGGAATCTCCGCATATTTTGCCGATCAGCTCATAGTTTTTAGCCACGTCATCATAGGTCTTCATATTGAGCGAAACCACAGGTATATCATTGGTTTCCAGCATAGAGGTATACTTATCATGGATTCCGACCTCCGATATCACAAGGTCAGGTTGGAGCGACACCAGCTTTTCCATATCGATATTATAAACCTTTCCGATGGTGGGAAGATCTTTGGTTCCTTTAGGCAATGTACTCTCATCGCTTACATCGCACCTAGCTGCAGACTTTCCACCCACATCATACAATGCATTTAAAAATGTTCCTAAAGCAATGATCTTCTTGGGTTTTTTTTCAAGTTTGACGGTGCGTCCCGCATCATCCTTTATGGTCATAGGATAAACGGCGGCCGCCTGTTTAGTCTTACCGGCTTCAGGCTGCGTGCTGTTCTTTGACGTATTCTGTGAATCCTGGCCGCAGCCGGTCAAAGCCAACACTACAACCATCATTAATGTCAGCAGTCTTGCAGTAAATTTCTTCATTTCATTTTCTCCTTTTTTAAATTTGATATATGTCACCAGACCATTATATCCGGATCAAGGCTATATATCCGCATATTAAAAAAATCCTGCTGCGGCAGGAATAACATAAAAAACCATTCGGGAAAATGGTTTATCATTTTTAATAAAGCACTATACTTCCCGCCGAAGCAATACCATATAGTTGCAGGCAGGTCTCCTGGCTCACGCGTCATCCTCCTCCGTCCTTCCCGGCCTATGCCAGTGGACCACGGAATCGTCTTCGTATACAGTAGCGGGGGCTGCAGCGGATTTTTACCGCTTTCCCTTTTAAACTAAGTACCTGAAACCGTTATTTATTTAACTTAATTATAACCATCTTCAAGCAGCAAATCAAGGTCCAACATCTTTTCCACATCCTTTCCCTTAGGCCCCGTGGTTAATTGTGCATCTCTTTTTCCTTCGAATCCTCATGCTTGCTTCTCTCTACAAATCTTCCCAGATAATAGGCCAGGATTCCAACTCCGATTCCCGTCTGCACACAAAAGAGCAAACTCTCGACCTCCCCCGGCAGTTCTCCACCGATCCACCTCTCCATAACAGGCGTAAACCAAGGTTTATACTCCCTGCCTATGATTTTGGAAATCTCCTCACTTCCGGCATCATCAGAGCCGCCGAATTCTACACCTTTTAATGTAAACAGCGGTATAATGGCTATCAGCACCGCTATTACCAGTAGAATTATAATTTTCTTTTTCTTTTCTCCCATTAGTTTTTCTCCTCCTTTAACACCCCGAGGCCTATCATTTCGGACTTCGCATATGTTTCAAGGCACATAATAATTACGACGGTCAGAATTCCTTCAATAATCGACAACGGCAGCTGGGTCGGTGCAAACACAGCGAGGAATTTTACTATGGAAGTTGAAATCCCGCCGCTTTGCGAAGGATAAGCAAGTGCTAGCTGCAAGCTGGTCACACAATAAGTGAACAGGTCTCCCAATGTTGCCGCCAGGAAAATACCCACATACCTGTTGGTTTTAAGCTTTTGACATAATTTATATATGCCATAAGAAACAAACGGGCCTGCTATAGCCATTGAAAATGTATTAGCACCAAGGGTAGTCAATCCACCATGGGCAAGCAGGATAGCTTGAAAAATCAATACGATTATTCCTAATATACTGACTGCACTGGGTCCGAATAAAATTGCGCCCAGTCCCGTCCCCGTCATATGTGAACAGCTTCCTGTTACCGACGGTATCTTCAAAGATGAAATCACAAAAATAAATGCGCCCGCCATTGCAAGGATTGTAATGGATTTACGGTTTTCGGACAGCGCTTTTTTGATGGACAAATAACCTGCTATAAGGAACGGGACACAGATCACTCCCCATAAAATACAGTACATCGGCGGAAGATATCCTTCCATGATGTGCATTGCATTTGCGGTTGGAACTATTCCCAAAGTCAATACGTAAACAGAAATAACGGTAACCATCTTTTTCTCCTTATTGCTCATCTCACTACCTCCTATATAAATAATTTATCATTTGGCTTTTAAAATACATAACTTAAAGGATCCTCTTAAATTCCTGGATACTCCTGGGGTAAACCCCTTCATCCCTCAATATATGCTTTTCTACAAGCAGCTCATAAAATTCCAATAGAGTAGGTTGTTTCAGGTTTGCCTGTTTTAAAACCGCCTTGTTTAGAAAAATTTCCAATGGTGTCCCGTCTGCAATAATTTTTCCCCGGCAGAATACAAGGATCCTCTCAGCCCATCTGTATGCGAAATCCACATCATGTGTGGAAATTAATATTGTCTTTCCTTCAGAATCCAATTTAGCTAAGACTTCTTCCAGCATCAAAGTATTAAAGGGATCCAGGCCTGCCTCCGGTTCATCAAATATAATAACCTCCGGTTCCATGGCGATTATATCCGCAATACTTACACGTTTTTTCTCACCTCCGCTCAAATAATGAGGAGGACGTTTCTTATAATCAGAGATATCCATGTATGACATTGCCTTATTAACCCGTTTTAAAACCTCGTCTTTTGGCAGTTTTAAATTCATCGGGCCAAAACCGACTTCAGCTAAAACCGTGGATGCAATAATTTGATTATCGGGATCTTGAAATACAATTCCTATATTTTTTCTTAGCTCGTTTAAATTCTTTTTATTAACGGTCATCTCTCTATAGACGATTTTTCCCTTATCAGGCGTATACACGCCGTTTAAGTTCAAAAAAAATGTGGATTTTCCCGATCCGTTAGATCCCATAACAGCAATTTTTTCACCTTTGCAGATATCCACTGTCACACCGTCCAATGCAGGCTTGCCGTTTCCATAGGCATAATACAGATCAATAGCCTCCAATATCTTTTCCCTCATAACGATTCCTTTCTATTCTGTAAAACCCAATATCAGAAATAAAGCAATGATGAATGCTAAAGCTGATACAATCAACATAGGATCTAATTTTTTATCCTCCTGCAAAAATACGAGATCACCATCATAGCATCTGGCTTCCATGGCATCATAATAGGCATTTGCTTTTTTCAATGAAATGATCAGGACATTACCGGCAATATTTCCGAATGTATAACAGGATGTCTTAAAATCACAATAACCCTGACGGGATTCAGCAGAATTTTTCATGTTTGTAAAAATATCCGTCAAAATGAAAATGTATCTATAAATTATATTCATTAATTCTATAATAAGCTTTGGCACATGTAATTTTCTGAGCACACTTATAATCTCGGAGGACGGGGTAGACAGAGTCATCATCTGAAGAGCACTTACAGCTGCAAAAACCTTTAGAACCAAATATCCCGCTTTTTTAAGGTTTGCCTGTGATGTAAACATATAGCAAAGGCCTAGATTCAAGTTATACTGACCCATAGGCTGCTTTGAAAAATCAAATGCAATAGCAAAAACGCTGATAACTATAAAAACGACCGGAATAGACATAATCGCCAAATATTCGTGCAATGAAAGTCCACCCTTTATGACTGTAATATATGCCATTGCAATTATAACCGCTGTAGATACATAAGGATTGTCCAAAACAATGCAAAGAATCAATATCAAAATAGGGAAAACCACCTTAAAGTCAGAATTCCAGTATCTAATTTTGGAATTATAGGCATAAAAATCAATTGAAAAACCTTCGCCATGTTTATGCCCGATTCTATGGTGACCATTTTTCACTCCACTGCCATAGGTATTCAAATGCTTAAAATCACTTCCTTTACCCAATGTTAACATAAACCTTTTAGCCTGTTACTTCTCATCACCTTCCTTCAAGTTCATGCCGGAATTACGTTCGGTATCGGCATCATAATAATAAAAAAACTCCTGCTTTGCAGGAGTTTTTGGCATAATTAAACCGTCCAAACAGATGGATTGATCTAAGCACAGCAATATACTTCCCACCGAAGCATTACTTATAGTTACAGGCAGGTCTCCTGGCTCACGCATCATCCTCCTCCGTCCTTCCCGGCCTATGCCAGTGGATCTCGGAATCGTCTTCGTATACAGTAACGGGGGCTGCAGCGGATTTTCACCACTTTCCCTTTTAAACTAAGTACCTGAAACCATTATTTATTTAACTTAATTGTATCTGTTTTTTTAAATTAAATCAAGTATTCATAAAGATTGGCGACACGTCCGTCATACTGAAAAACCGGCACCATGCAACGGTACCGGTTAGATAATCTAAAAAAATGTGATAATTTTTATTTCATGGATTCAAGTATAGCATCCGCCAGCCTATCCAGCTCGGGTTCTTTCTCTTCTTTTAATGTAGAGGCCATACTCAACCGTTCCCCAAGAACCGTCATATTCTTGAGTTCTTTTCTTATAAACTCTTCTATTAAATCACCCGATTTACAGGCCCAGGATCCATTTTCAATAATGGCAACGGTACGGTTTTGAACATTCAGGGCCTTCATATCCATCAAAAAATCATTCATCGCCGGATGAATCCCCAGATTATATGTAACTGAGGCCAACACCAAATGACTGTATCTGAAGGTCTCGGAGATCAGTTGTGAAACATGGGTGGTTGATACGTCATACATAGCCACATTAGTCTGCCCTTTTTCACATAGCCTTGCAGACAGAGCCTGCGCAGCCGACTCCGTATTGCCGTACATGGAAGCGTAAACGATCATGACGCCCTTCTCTTCTGGTATATAACGGCTCCATGTATCGTACTTTTTGATAAAATACATCAAGTCTTTACGCCATACCGGACCATGCAGCGGACAAATCAATTTAATCTTATCCATAATACCGCTGGCCTTTTTTAAGAGAAGCTGAATGTGCGGCCCGTATTTTCCCACAATATTGGTCAGGTACCGGCGGGCATCATCCAGCCAATCCCGGTCAAAGTTCACCTCATCGGCAAACAATTTACCGTCCAGTGTGCCAAAAGTCCCAAAGGCGTCGGCTGAAAATAAAGCACCGTTCGTAACATCAAATGTAACCATGGTTTCCGGCCAATGAACCATGGGAGCAAAAATAAAGGTGACGGTGTGTTTACCGAAGGAAAAAGTATCACCCTCCTTCACTTCAATCAATTCATGTTTATCCACATGAAACCCGAACTGACGCATCAGCATAAAAGCTTTTTCATTACTGATAATTTTAATCTCTGGCCAGCGCATCATAATTTCCTCAATGCAAGCGGCATGATCCGGCTCCAGATGGTTGATAACCAGATAATCCAGCGTCCGGCCATTCAGGACATGGTTAATATTTTCAAGCAGCTGGCGGCAGGCAGACCAGTCTACCGTATCAAACAGGACGGTCTTTTCGTCCAGCAAAAGATAGGAATTATATGTTACTCCCCGTGGAATGGGATACACATTTTCAAACAGAGCCAGCCGATGGTCATTGGCACCGACCCAATAAAGATCATCAGTTACATTCCTCACGCAATACATGTATTATTCCCCCTTTTGACATTATTCTTTAATAAAATGATCCTTGACTTCAGAACACTCCGGGCAGCACCAGTCCTCCGGCAGGTCTTTGAACAATGTACCGGGGTCTATGCCGCCATCCTCGTCGCCCGCTTCCGGTATATATTCGTAGCCGCACCCACTACAGATATAGCGTGGTCCAATCGGTTCGGGCTGCGGCATTACCGGCCGCTTGATTTTCACCATGGGCGGCGCAGGCTTTTTTTTGCCGGTATCCAGCGCGGCAGTCAGCAGAGGAAGAATCTCTTTTACATCACCGACAATCCCATAATCACAATTTTTGAAAATGGGAGCATTGCCATTTTTGTTGACGGCCACAATGGTGGATGCCTCTTTGAGTCCTTTCAGATGCTGAATGGCGCCTGAAATTCCACAGGCAATATAGAGATTTCCAACAAATTTCTGACCCGACATGCCCACATAACGGTTAAGCGGCAGATATTTTAAGGTCTCCGCTACTGGCCTCGAACTGCCGATGGCAGCGCCGGCTGCCCCTGCTAAATCTTCGATAAGTTTCATGTTTTCTTTTCCACCTATACCCTTGCCGGCTGAGACAACCCGTTCGGCCTGGCCAATCGGTGTATCTTTAGCTATTCCAACAGTAAAGTCATAGCCATCTTTCTTTAGTGCATTAACCAATGAATCAACCTGCTCCTTTGCACTCCCCTCCCGGAAAATGATCTTTTTACGAATACCGGTGATGGGAGCGGGTTTGCGCGGCACGCTAGAAGATGATCCGTCATTTCTTGGCTCCTTGCCGAGGATTTGAGACGCAATCACCACCCGCTGTATTTCATTGGTTCCCTCATAAATCGTCGTAATCTTGGCATCACGATACATTCGTTCAATATCCATGCCCTTGAGATATCCGTTGCCGCCAAAAATCTGAAGAGCGTCGTTAGTCACTTCTAAAGCGGAATCGGATGCGTATTGCTTAGCCATGGCGGATTCCATAATATAAGGCTCGTTGTTTTCCTTAAGCTCGGCCGCGGAATAAACCAAAAGACGAGATGTACGCACCTTAGTTGCCATTTCCGCAATCTTAAATGAGATGCCCTGCTGAAACCCTATGGGCTTTCCAAACTGGACTCGCTCCTTGGCATAAGATACCGCCAGCTCCAAAGCACCCTGCGAAATCCCGAGGGCCTGTGCGGCAATACCGATGCGTCCCCCGTTTAAAGTCTGCATGGCTATTTTAAATCCGGCGCCTTCCTTTCCCAGCAGGTTCTCCTTTGGGACCTTTACGTCATTGAAAATCAACTCTGCAGTAGAAGAAGAACGAATACCCATTTTGTCATAACTATCACCAAAATCAAATCCCTTCCAACCCTTCTCTACAATAAAGGCCGAAATACCGTGGGTACCGATGTCAGGAGTTGTAACAGCAAAGATTACATATGTATCCGCAATAGGTGCATTGGTAATAAAAATCTTACCGCCGTTCAGCAAATAATAATCTCCCTTATCCACGGCCGTTGTTTCAGTTCCGCCGGCATCCGAACCGGCATTCGGTTCGGTAAGGCCAAAAGCCCCTATTTTCTCACCTTTGCACAAGGGTATCATGTATTTTTTCTTTTGTGCCTCCGTACCATAGGCGAAAATCGGCCAGGTACCCAGTGATGTATGAGCTGAAAGAATAACACCTGTCCCGCCGTCGATTCTCGAGAGTTCCTCCACGGTAATTGCATAGCTGGTTACATCCAGCCCCAAACCGCCGTATTCCTTTGGGTACGGGATCCCCATCATTCCCATTTTTGCCAGGTCGGTAACGACCTCCCGGGGAAATTTATTTTCCTTATCCATAAGAAAAGCGGACGGCTTCACCTTTTCTTCCGCGAACTTCCGGATCTTGGCACGTAATTCTTCCTGTTGTTGAGTCGTTTGAAATAACATAAAAGCACCCTCCCTTTTAATACTTGATTATTTTTATCCACTATAGCCGTAAAAAAACTCATTCACCAAAAATAACCTCATTGAGACTGTGAGAATCAAGTTCTCTATTCAGTTTATCCTGGATTGAAGAAAGATGAACATGTACTCTGCAAACAGTATCATAGTGCTTCTCACACCACTTACACCGATATCCTGGTTTCATGCAAGAGCTTAAAAAAGAATCTTCCTCCATGGTCTGCATCAGCTGAAGAAAGGAAACCTGATCTAATCCGGTTGCCAGCATACATCCTCCGTCTGAACCGCGCAAAATCCGGACAAGTCCGCCCCTTTGAAGTTTTTTAAGTATTTTATAAGCAAATTGTTGGGGGATCTGTTCGTTTTGCGCCAGCTGCGCTGTGGTAAGTCGTCTGCCATCGGCTAGTGCCCGTAGTATGCGCAGGGCATAATCCGTTTCTTTTGTAATAAGCAATCAGATCACATCCTCTTTTTTAAATATATCAAAATGGATAAAAAGTGTCAAGTTATATTTTCCAATTTCATAAGTTATTTCAAATGCTTTATAGTTAGATACAAAAAACAAACTCCCGTAAAAATAACAAAACCATGCAGCTAAAGCCGCACGGCATCCTTTATCATTTCAATTAATGGCGGAGGAGGAGGGACTCGAACCCTCGCGCCGCTTACACGACCTACAGTCTTAGCAAGACCGCCCCTTCACCGACTTGGGTACTCCTCCACAATCTGCTACAATGAAAAAATATTAAACTTATGGCGGAGAGGGTGGGATTCGAACCCACGGCCCCTTACGGAGACACTGGTTTTCAAGACCAGCTCCTTAAACCCCTCGGACACCTCTCCAAGCGACACACCAAAGTATAGCATAAATCATTTTTAGTGTCAACACTTTTACATGTTATAACAGCAGAAAACTACTCTTACATCACATTAGGAGATTTGTTAAAACAAACCTATCAAGATCGCAATGTAAGTCAGATCCTTTTATGATAATATATTAATAACAGTAAATTTACTTCTTGCTATCAGGTACAATACTTTCTTTGTTGTCATTTTTTATAATTTTATCTATGGCGAGCACGACAATAGGCGGGACCATGTATATGATAAGCGTAGCGGCCGCAACAATTCCCGAGTCATTGGCAACAAGGACAAAAAATGTTCCTATAAGTCCGCTTATAAAACCTCTGTATAAATACGGATTATCGGCGAATATATTTTTCATAAGGCCACGCGGTTTGTACGAAAGAGCACCCAACACAGCAATGGAAGCCAGCATGACCCTGCTCCATATGGTATATTTTATCAGCTTCAGATTGGTTGCCAGTTTCCTCAAGGCAATTTCATTCAGCGGGCCGAAACCCTGCACAGCCACATTTCTTGCCAGCTCCCCTATATGAGTCGCTCCCAGGGACATATCCACAATAAACAAGCAAACAATAACCGCAACCATTACTATGGTTGAATATACAATATCCTTAAATGATATCTTGTCTTTAAAAAACATTATGGACATCATTAAAAATGCCATAATCGCAGCTATGGTACCCCCCAGATCTGCACCATAGCTCGGAGCGGCCATCAAGAATGCTATAAAAAACATCGCGGCAATATTAATAAAGCGTAAATTCTTTGTTTTATCCGAATGCCTATCCATGACACCGGCAACACTCAGTATAGTCGAGCCTAGCAAAACGCCGGCATATTCATTGCCCAGACCATAGTATCTAGCCCCTCCTATAGGGTCATAACCCAATATTGATGACTTCATAAGATTTGCGCCCGTAAGGAGGTCGACCGCTATACCCACGGTCGTTAGAATACCTATAACCGTCATTATACTGTAACTATCCTTAAAGGCCCACTTTAAAACATAGACCAGTATCGCTGATAGCAGTGTTATTGTAATTAACATGACAGGCAGTGATCGTATGTCAAAAAGAGGTAGTATAAGAAGTATAAACGGGATGAGCATATCGCCCATAAGCAAATACTTAAGTACATACATCTGTTTTTTAAATACATACATAAACAATAGCGAAACAAGGAGTATGCCTATCTGTACGCCTACATACCATGTCACGACAGTCGGCCTCATTACATGTATGGAGGTTATCTTTTGATTTTGTTCGTAGAGGGACCCAAAGCTTCCTTGTCCACCGTACCGCATGGTATGACCTATCATGTTATCCGGCGTATCCTGGCCAAAATAGTTAAGTATTGACGAGGTAATATCATAATTGGCCACTATTCCTGGCCTCTTGGCCGTGTCCGAAATGAGATACCCGCTTTTAAGGCCTGGCCCTGCCGCAATTACAGGTGTAAGCATTTCTTGATTCTCCATGGCATCCCTGCCCGGATATGGATTTGCAATAACCAGCATATCTTTGGAAAAATCCATCTTGTCAAGCAGCGTACCAATAAAACCGTCTATACTCTTTAAGACCTCCGACCTAACCTTGGGGCCGTTTTCTTCGGTAGCAAAGCTCATTAAATCATCCGCCCTCGCCATATCGCCGAGGTCTATTACCGTGAGTCCCCCTCTGTCTAAGGACTCATCCAGCTTTTTATTCAGGTATTTATAATTGGCTTTAAGCAGGAAGGGATATTTCTCGTCCCTTATATTCATTCTGCCGCTCACGTCTCCGAAAGGCACAACCCCGTTTTCATCCATCACAATAAGCGGTGCATACCTTCGTTCCTTGTCCGGCCGGTCGCTGTTACCTAATACCGTAACCGGTATGCCGGCTTTTTTTAATGTTTCTCCCAAAAGACCGGGCTGTACATCCGCACTGTCCTCATTAGCTACACCTATCTGTACCAGGCCGGGAACCACCACCTCGCCTTCCGGCTTCTTACCCGTATAAATGTTGTAAAATTCCCCGGCTTTTCCGGCTTTGCTGCCTATATACTCCTCGTCGGTGTTGTAACCTTGGCTGGAGTCAACACCGGAGTATGCCCGCGTACCTACACCTATGGTCAAAAATGAACCGGGCTCATTTTTCGGCTGCTCGGCATTGGTATTCATAACCGCCACGCCACTTTTATTCATAAGGCGTTTTATATTGGGCAGGTCGTTATTTTTCATATCATCCATACTCAGCCCGTCGGCTACAACAAAAATAAAGTTTCCCGGGCCTTGCGCGCAGGCAGGAGCGGTTAAACCCAGTACCATTATAAAAGTTAATATGTATAAGCATAACTTCTTTTTCATACATTACCTCCGAGACATAAAGTGATATTTCCTATTATATCACAATTAGAAGAGATATAAAATTATGTTAATTTCTGTAAGCTTGAAATAAATCAGTAAAGACAGTATAATCAAATAAATAACGATGAAAGGAAATGGAAAATGACTTATAAATTTCATTGTCTGTGGTATATTATGATAGCTGTAACGCTGTTATTTCTTGTACTTTTCACCTGGTTTACATTATACCCGGGGCAGCCTTCTAAGGACACATACACGTATTTTTCCAAAAAGGATGTCGGCCGGGCCCGCGATCATGCCCGCACACAAAGGATCATCTCCGTAGCGGACATTGCCGTAAACCTTGTCTTTCTTATATGGTTTACCATGGGAAAAGCAGGTAGAGAACTCTCCGCGTGGTGTGAGAGGACTACAGGCAGATATACTGCCAGCATAATATTATACTTTATCATTCTTTGGGCATTACTTAACCTTATCGATCTGCCATTCAGCTTTTATGAAGGATACACCCTGCAGAAAAGCTGGGGCTTTTCCACACAGACCTTAAATTCATGGTGGTCCGACTATATTAAAAATGCTTCCATGGACCTTGTCATGTCCTGCATAGGCGTGTTGCTTTTGTTCTTTGCCATGAACAGATGGCCGGACAGGTGGCATATAGCCGCTTGGGCCACTGTATCAGTAGTAATGGTACTGGAAACAATCATCGGCCCGGTGCTGGTAGAACCCATGTTTAACAAGTTTGAGCCGACAAAAGACCCCAAGCTTATATCCATGGTACAAGAACTGGCGGATAAGGCGGACATACCAGTGGATGAAGTACTCATCATGGATGCGAGCCGCAGGACAAGGAAGGCCAACGCCTACTTCACCGGTATCGGAAAAGTAAAGAGAATCGTTGTATACGATACCCTTTTAAAGGATTATCCCGAGGATGCGGTAAAGGGAGTCATAGCCCACGAAATGGCCCACTGGAAGAAAGGTCACATAATAAAAGGCCTGGCCGCAGGCTGCGCCGGTATATTTATACTCTTTGCCGTACTGCACATGCTGATTAAATCGGATATACCCTTTCGCGGCCGCTTTAAACCGTATGTATGGGCATATATAACATTGTTTTTATTTCTTGCATCGTATATATCCGGCCCGATATATAACTACGCCTCGCGTTATATGGAAACCGAGGCAGACCTGACATCCGTTTCGCTCACCCATGACCCGGCTGCCGCAATAAAACTACAGACAGACCTTGCCGCGAAAAATGTCTCGGATATGTCTCCCCCGGCTTTTATTGAATGGTTTTCCTACTCTCATCCCAGCGGCATGCACAGGATAGAATCAATCAAAAACCTTATGCCTCCTGCCTGATAACAATCGTACGCGGGTAGGGGGTCTTTATGCCCTCCCTTTGAAAAGCATCTTTTATCCTCTTGCGCAGTTCCCTTTCCACCGACCATTGAGTGGCCGGACGTACGGTAGCCATCATCCTGATCCTAATGCAGGAATCACCCAGGCTTACCACTCCTAATACCTCCGGCTGCTCCACCACATCCTCATCATCCTTCATAAGCTCGCGGCCCACCCTTTTCATTACCTCTGCCGCCTTGTTTATATCACTATCATAGGATATGCTTACATCAACTATGGCGTTGCTGTTCGCCTTGGAGTAGTTTATAACCTTGGATATGGAACCATTGGGTATTATGTTGAGCTCGCCTGCAATACCCTGAATGGTCGTAACCCTCATGCCAATGCCTACAACCGTACCCGATATCCCCTCTATGGTAACATAATCGCCTATCGATATCTGGTCTTCAAGAAGTAAAAAGAAACCCGTTATTATGTCCTTGATAAGGTTCTGCGCCCCGAATCCAACGGCCAGGCCGCCTATGCCGGCCGTAGCCACAATGGATGTCATGGGGACACCCAATGTGTCCAGTATCGTCATCCCCGCAATAAAATACACAGCATATCTGATAACACTCCGCAATATACTGGCCAGGGTCTTAACCCGCCTTTCCTCTAGCGGCATGTTCTTTCCCCTGCTCTTGTTCAATATGAAACGTTTAATCAGGAAATTACCTACCTTGATAACAATTACGGAAGCTATGATCACTACCAGTATCACTAACCCCTTGGAAACAAACCCGCTTAAATCTATCTCCGCCGCCTTTTCACTTATTGCCTCGGCTACATCCTGTACCATCATCACACCTCTTGCTTTCTCTCTTAATTATCTCCTTCATGTATGCAGGCAGGTCCTTTGGTGTCCTGGAGGTGATGAGGTTGCTGTCCACAACCGCCTCACTGTCTAGATATGAAGCGCCCGCATTCACCATATCGTCTTTTATGGAAGACACACAGGTCATCTTCCTGCCTGCGAGTATTCCGGCGGATGAAAGTACCCAGCCTGCATGGCATATGGCCGCAATCAGCTTACCCTGTTTATCCATGTCTTTTATCAGCTCGAGTATGCCCTTGTCTCTTCTTAGTTTATCCGGCGCCCATCCTCCCGGCACCAAAACACCGTCGATATCCTCATAGCTTATATCATTAGCAGTGCAGTCACTTTGTGCAGGCACACCGTGTTTACCTGTGTATGTCCTGCCCTTCTCCCTGCCAAGAAGCTTTACTTCCGCTCCCTCTTCTCTTAACCTTATAACAGGATACCATAGCTCCAGGTCCTCAAAATCCTGCTCTACAAGCATAACATATTTCTTACCTTTTAAGCTCATGATAAATCCCTCCTATTATATTACTGCAGCTTCTTTTATATTAAAGACATGCCCTTCCGAGTCCAGCTCGGCCATAGCGCCCTCCGGAATGGTAAGCTTATAGGTATCATGACCGAATACGGGAAGGTAAAGTACAGGCACATCCAGCCCGCCAAAAATATCATCAAAAATATGCATAACATCACCGCAATCTGTAAATGAGCCCAAGAGTATACCGCAGGCCTTTTCCAATTTTCCGGCGTTTTTCAGTTGGGTCATCATCCTGTCTATCTTGTAAGGCGATTCATTTAAATCCTCCAGAAAGAGTATACGGTTGAATGTATCAACCTCATAAGGTGTTCCCAGCCCAGAGCATAAGAGTGAAAGGTTTCCACCCACAAGACGGCCCTCGGCCTGGCCTGGTCTTACACAGGCAGCCTCTACGTCATCCGGAATATCTATCACCCCTGCCGCCTGGCCGCCCATGAGCTGCGACTTAAAATACTTAAGTGTGAATTCATTCATATCGGTAGTCAGGTTTGGTCCATGAAATGTGATAAGGCCTGTTCTACCCTGGATAGCGGTAAGCAGTGCGGTTATATCGCTGTAACCGATAAAAGGCTTGGGGTTTGCCCCAATTTTTTCGTAGTCCAGTATATTTAATATCCGTGACGAGCCATAACCGCCTCTTACCGCTATTATACCATCAATAGTACCGTCTACAAACATCTGCTCTACATCCCACGCCCGAAACTCATCACTGGCAGCCAGGTATCCATGTGGATCAGCCTTTACACTTGATCCCAACACGATTTCAAAACCTAGCTTTTCAAAAAATTCAACACCCTTATTTACCTCGTCCTCGTCTGCGTGTCCTGCTGGAGCGACAACGCCTATCCTGTTGCCTTTCTCAAGTCTCCTTGGTTTTATATTCATAATGTCACTCCCCCTCCGATACACCGGCCTCTGCAAAGGTTGCCATATCACGGATTATATTAATAGATGCATCCACTATTCCCATGGCTAGCGCAGCCCCTGTTCCTTCTCCCAGCCTCATATCTAAATTAAACAGCGGCTGCAGGCCCATCATGTTCAGCGCCACCTTCTGACCTTTCTCTGCAGATAGGTGGGATGCCAACATATATTCACCTGAAAGGCTGCTCATCTTGTACGCAGTCAAGGCCGCCGCACCCGATATGATGCCGTCTATCAGCACGGGTTTCCGCTCAGCCGCGCAACCCAAAAAGACACCGGCCAGGCCGGCTATCTCCAGCCCACCCACCTTTGAGAGCACATCCAGCGGGTCATCAGGATGCGGTTTATTCACATCCAGCGCCCGCTGTATAACCTCCGTCTTATGCCGCACACCGTCTTCACCCAGGCCAGTACCCGCACCGACAACCTCGTGGGGACTCAGCCCGGAAAATGCGCATATCACGGCGGCACTGGCCGTGGTGTTGCCTATACCCATCTCCCCGGTGCCTATCAGACCGTATCCTTTATCCTCAGCCTTAGTTGCTAGAGAGATGCCTGTCTCTAAAGCCTTCACGGCATTGCTGCGGCTCATGGCCGGACCGCACGCCATGTTATTCGTTCCGCTGGCCACCTTCATGTGCATGACGCCCTTTTTATCCGAAATATCCTCTTTGATTCCGATATCCACAACCCACAGATCGGACCCTACCTGACGGGATAGCACATTCATCGCAGCCCCGCCGTTTAAAAAGTTCTCCAGCATCTCCACGGTTACCTCCTGAGGGAAGGCACTAACGCCCTCCTCCACCACACCGTGGTCGGCAGCCATAAGGATGGACAGCTTACGGGGGACATCCGGTATCCCCTTACTCGTAATACCGGCTATCTTCACAGCTATCTCCTCCAGCCTTCCCAAACTCCCCTGCGGTTTAGTGAGACTGTCCAACCTTCGCCTAGCCTGCGCCATTGCACCCTCATCCGGCGGCTTTATCGCATTGATTGTCTCTTTCAGCTTTTGCATATGTACTCCCCCTTAAAAAGTGTCATCCTATTTACTTATTGAGCGTTCAAACTCATCCCTTATCCTGAGTCTCAAATTGTTATCTGTAATAACATCCGATGCAGTCATAGCAAGGGCACAGGCTGCGGTGAGCATAGCGTTCATACCCTCCTGAGATCCTGCCGCTTCCCTCATCTCTATGCTGTGCCCCGGCGTGCCCTCCTTTACAATCTTAAAATACATATGCATGGAAGGCACCCGGTGTGATACGTTCCCCATATCGGTAGAGCCGGTATCGCTGTCGTCACCTGCCATCTCATTTATACCCAAAAGTTTTAAGTTGCCCCGGCAGATCTCGGCAATATGCCTGTTGGTGACCAGGTTGTCAAAAGAATATTCGAAGTTGGAAACCTTAAGCAATGTACCTGTGGCCAGCTCCGCACCCTTGGCACAATTCTTTACCCTGCCCGTAAGCACATTTAAAACCTGCGTTGTGGCTGCCCTCACATAGAAACACGCCACCGCATGATCGGGTATAATATTGGGAGCCTGGCCCCCGTCTGTTATAATACCATGTACCCTGGAGCTTGCATCCATCCCCTGCCGCAATGCATTTATACTGCTAAAGAGCTGTAGCACCGCATCCAGTGCGTTTATACCCTCCTGGGGAGCGGACGCCGCATGGGCAGCTTTGCCGATATATTCAAACTGCAGGGCATCCATGGCTAATGAAGATGAATATACACTGTATTTATCCGACGGATGGGCCATTATGGCAATGTCATAAGAATCAAAGGCACCGGCAGCCGACATGGTAACCTTAGCTCCGTTGGTCTCCTCGGCCGGGGTTCCAAACACGGTAACCCGTCCGCCCATCTTGTCTATTATAGGCTGCAGTGCTATTGCCGCCCCTACGGCCGAAGTGCATATCAGGTTGTGTCCGCATGCGTGGCCCATGCCTACAAGTGCATCATACTCTGCCATTAAGGCAATTGATGCTCCGTCCCCATTTTCGTAATCAGCCTTAAAGGCTGTATCCATACCCATATATCCCTTCTCTATTTTAAAACCGTGTCTTTCCAGTACATCCTCCAGCCGGGCAGACGCCTTATACTCCTTCCTGCCAGTCTCCGGGTTGTCATGTATGTATTTGGATATACTAAAAAGTTCCTCTTTTATAGAATAAATGTCTTCTTTTATTTTTTCTTTTAACTCGTCCATAAAATTGCCCCCTAGATTATTTTAATAGATCATACAATTATAAATATGTATAATGTCATAGTATAATATTTTACAGTCAACTTCAATACCTTTAAGCAGATTGAAACGGCAAGATAAACTTTGAAGCCGATGAGGTAAACATAATCTATTATGATCTGAAGGATAACACTTGCCGCCTATCAGACAGCGAAAACGGCAGCATGGATATCAAGCCAGAGTTTCCCCCGGCATTTGGTGATTATGTTGTAGGAAAATATTCCGATCTTGACTTAACACAGGAGAACATAAGGTAAGGGTACCGTACAAACGCAAGATTAATGGTACAAACTCTATAGGTCATCTGACTTTTCCGGATATTTAAAGGCCGCGGCAAAAAACTGCGGTCTTTATTTTTTATTTTAAAAATGCTGAGGCCAAATGCCCCAGCAATATTTATACATTGATTATAACCGGCTGCTTATTTTTATTCCTTCATCTTGCAGCTTCTCTTTTTTAATCGAGCCGGAATGTATCAGAGCGAACTTGGCGCATACCGGCCCTATCAGCTCATAAAGCACCGACGAGGATAGTATGATTGTAAGTAGCATATTTCCCGTAGCTGTTGGAAGCATTCTTCTCCCCAAAAAGGCCAGGCCGATAGCAACACCCGCCTGCGGAATCAAGGCCAGGCCGAGATAATCTCGCACCCTATCCGTTGTATTGGTCCATGCGCAGCCCAGGTATGCTCCCAGGTATTTGCCCGCAATACGCACTATAAAATAAACTACCCCTATCATTCCTGCTGTTTTAAAGGAGTTTATATCAAGACTCATCCCGGATACTACAAAAAACATAGACAAAATAGGTGGGGTGAATTCATTCACCTGCTTAAAAAGCTCTTCGTTATACGTCAAGTTTATATATGTGGCACCAAGAACCATGCAAGCCAGCAGCGGAGAAATATCTGCGGCCGCACATAATCCCGCAATGCCAAGTAACAGTGCAATCGTCAGTATCAGCCTGTTATCCCCACTCCGCTGAGGCGTCATAAGTTTGCTAAGTAGCAATCCGCCGACATAGCCCAATATCAACGCCCCGATATTATATACAATAGGTAAAATCAATTCGTGGATGGAGATGCCGGCTCCGCCGCTTGCATTTATTAGGGCTGCTACCACGCTGAATGCAATAAGGCAGACGGCATCGTCAAAGGCCACCACCTGCAATAAAATATTTACAAAATCCCCGCGGGCATGATACTGCCGTATGGTGATCATGGTGCTTGCCGGTGCTGTTGCTGTAGCAATTGCACCTAAAAGCAGGCAGAAATTCCAGTCTAAATGGAATATCCATCTTATGGATAAAATAATCAATATACCCGGCACCAGCGACTCCAGCATGGTTATCCATATTACACCGGTACCCGTTTCCTTAAAAATTTCTTTTTTGAAAAAGCGTCCTACATCAAAAGCAATAAATGATAAAGCTATATCACTGATAAAGCCCATGCCCTTAACCATACCCTGCGGAATCAAGTTGAGCACATACGGGCCGATCAAAATACCCGCGATGATATAGCCAGTTACATTAGGCAACCTCGCAAGCTTTGTGATGCGTGTCAGTAAAAAACCGGCAATCAAAATCAATGATAAAGATAAAAGTATTATTGTCGTATCATTCGTTTGATTTAAAAGACTAGCCATTCGTTCATCCTCCCCCAAGCAAAACAATCGCATAATTATATTTATATGATAATAAACGTTATAATGTATTTAATTACAGCTTTTATTTTTGCTAAATTTTACGTACTATGCTATTATTATACGCGTAACATTTATAAAGTAAATTTATTATTTTTTAATGCACCATAAGCTATAATTATAATAGGGAGTGTGACAAATGATCGACCCAAAGCTATACACACTGCTGGCAGTGGTTGAATATAAAAGCTATACCCAGGCGGCGCAGCATCTTTCCCTAACGCAACCGGCCGTAACACAGCATATAAAACAATTGGAAAAGGAACTTAATGTAAAAATATTCAATCGTGTAGGACGTGAGATAAAGCCTACAAACCAAGGCAATATCGTGATTCAATATGCCCGGAGAAGCATAGCCCTGTACAAGCGGATGCAGCAAAATATCCTTGATGCACAGCGGCATAAAAGGAGCCTCACTGTGGGTGTAACCCATACTGCGGAAAGCAATGCCGTCGCGGAGGTACTTGCAAAATACAGCGCCAAGAACCCCGGTACAAGTATAACAATAATTACTGATACTATAAAAAATCTTTATAATATGCTTAAGAGTTACGAGGTGGATTTAGCTGTTGTGGAAGGTAAAATAGATGATGACAGCATCAATTCCATATTGCTTGATACCGACTCTTTGATGCTGGTAGTTTCTAATAATCACCCGCTGGCAAAGAAGAGTATGGTTACGATAAATGAGCTAAAAAAACAGCCGCTTATTCTGCGTCGGCCGTCATCCGGAACAATGAATCTTTTTATATCACATTTGGAGAGCCATAACATATCCCTTGATGATTTTAACGTCATCTTGGAAGTGGATAATATAGCAACCATAAAGGCTCTCATAAGACGTGATATCGGAGTCTCCATACTGGCAAAAAGCGCATGCATGGATGAAGTCAAGAAAGGAAAGATCACAGTGCTTCCCATTGAAAATCTAAGCATGACCAGGGAAATTAACATATTATACCCTAATGACTTTGAGCATATGGATATATTGCAGAACATCGTAAAGGAATACAATAAGACGGTTAAACTATATTCTTCTTAAAACTTCATTTAAAAATAAGGGCTTGGCTAAAAGCCAAGCCCTTATTTTATGCTATATCTTTTCACTCTTTAGCGCCTTCACCATTGACACCATTGCGAATATCATTACAAAAATAAACGGGAAAGCCGCCGCAACAGATGCTGTTTGAAGTGCTGTCAAACCTCCTGAAAAGAGCAGCGCTACCGCAAGGAGTGACTGTACCAACCCACATATAAACTTCTTTCTGTTGCCCGGATTGAGATCACCTTCCGATGTAAACATGCCCAATACAAATGTAGCTGAATTGGCCGACGTTACAAAAAAAGTGCATAACAGTGCAACTGCAACTATTGATAAAAGCCATGCCAGAGGGTAATGTCCAAATACTTGGAACAAAGCCGTCTCGGGGGCTTTAGCCAATGCAGACAGGCCCTTAAGTCCGATTGTATCCTTCAGGTTTATACCCATGCTTCCGAATGCAGAAAACCATATGATTGAGGCCAGCGCGGGAGCAGCAATGACTCCGCCAACAAACTCTCTGATGGTTCTTCCTTTTGATATCCTCGCAATAAAGCTTCCCACAAAGGGAGCCCAGGCTATCCACCATGCCCAGTAAAAAATTCTCCATTTGTTGATCCAGCCGTTATCGCCAAATGCGCTGATTTTCAAGCTGTCTTTAATAAAATCATTTATATATAACCCCAAACCGTTGATAAGATTGTTCAAAATAGGTAAGGTGGGGCCTAATATTATCACAAGAACCAACAAAGCTATCGCCAGATAAAGATTTATGTCGCCAAGAGCCTTTATCCCCTTGTCAATACCTGTAACTGCAGTCCAGATAAATAAAACTGTAATTACGCTTATTATTATTACCTGCACAAATTTCGTCTCCGGCAAGCCGAAAAGGTAGTTTAAACCGCTATTTATCTGAAGGGTGCCAAGGCCTAAGGATGTAGCAATACCTGCTACTGTTGCAAATACAGCCAGTATATCTATTATTTTTCCTACAGGGCCTTTAACTCCCTTTTCTCCGATTAACGGTGTAAATATACTGCTTATAAGTCCGGGAGCATGTTTTCTGAACTGAAAATATGCAAGAGCCAGGCCTATAATGCTATATGTTGCCCATGGATGAAAACCCCAGTGCATAAAGGATGACTTCATTGCAAAATCAGCAGCCTGAAGGCTCCCGGCTGCTATACCTTCTGGTGGGGCTACAAAGTGCGATATAGGCTCGGCCGCCCCCCAAAATACAAGTCCGATACCCATACCCGCTCCAAACAGCATAGCAAACCATGATATGGTACTGTGTTCGGGTTTTGAGTCATCAGCGCCCAGCTTTATTTTTCCATACTTACTAAAAGCCAGAAAAATAGCAAATATTACAAATGCCAGCATAACAAACAAATACAGCCAGCCGAAATCCCTGGTTAAAAAACCCAGTAAAGAATCTGCAAATGCCGCAAAACTTTCACTACCTAAGATTCCCCATAATGCTACGGCAATAGTAAAAATAAGTGAGATACGATATACCATATACACATATGCCTCCTCTTATGGCCGGGCCGGATGAGCAGAAAACTTCATCCGGTTCGACATAATTACTTATTGTACCCTGTTTTATTAAGATTTAAATACCGTCTGCTCATTAATATCAGTGGTCAGTGCATTAAGTGCTACGCCAACCAAATGATACCTCAGTTTATACTGCTCCTCACTGCTCTTTGTGGGATCCCCCAGGGGATGAGGGATAGAAACAGTCTGAACTATTTTATTACTACCTACGGTTAATGCGACAGGAACAAGATTGCACATTTGTACAATAGGCATACCTGTACGTTCAATTTCTTTAACTATCGTTGCTCCGCAACGTGTGCAGGTTCCTCACGTAGACACCTGTATAACACCGTCTACGCCTTCTTCCTTAAGGTAAGGCACCATCTCCTTAGCCATTCTCGCCGCCTCTCCTTGAGTCGTTCCTGTCCCTACGGTAGAATAAAAATGGTCATTGAACTTGCCGATCTTACCCTCTCTTTCATAAGCCCGCATTGCATCCACTGGAACAATTACATTAGGATTTTTGTTGGCCTCGGTAGGATCGAATCCCGCATGGATCGTCTTATAAGCCCCGCTTTCCAACCTATCTAATCCGGAGATATCATACTTGCCCCATCTCGTAGCGGAAGCCGACTGTATTTTGTCGGGATTATCAGCAGGAACAATGCCGCCGGATGTAACAATTGCAATATTAGCCTTTGAGAGGTCCTTGATGGAGGGCGCTACATCAACTACATCCTTAGGAGGTATGGGAAGTTCTGTTTCAAACGGCTGCCCGCTTAACTTCCTAAGGAGCATATCAACAGCCCTGTCGGCAGCAGTAACCGGCGGATTTGTCCATACCTGACGTCTTATTCCCCTCCCGTAGTATCCCTCTTCTTCTGCAGATAATAACTCCTTGCCGGTTAACAGTTTCATACCGAACTGCGCCATTTTCTTTACGTCTCTTCTCATTTTTGCGGCACTGTCTCCGCCTTTGAAGATATACATATCCTGGCGGAACATCTCTACACCGGGATTTTCCTCATTCATAGAAGTTATGACCGGAACTTTATATTTTTTACTGACCGCATTACATACCTGTCCGCAGGCAACTCCATATCTTCCAGCTCTGAAGGCGGGACCGGCAAAAAATATATCAAATTCTTTATCCGCTAAAAATTTCATGATAGTGTCTGTCGCTTCAGTGGTGTGTGAACCCATATAGTTATCACCGCATATTACTGTATGAGTCACTTTCACATCGTCACCCAGCTGTGCCTGCAATGCCATAGCCGGCCCTACTGTACCTTCCTTTATAACAGGAGCAAAATCGGCCTTGTCTTCTCCTCCTATTTGACCAAAAAATTGGTTCAAATACAGAATAGCTTTCTTCATATCACAACCTCCTTCTAAATCTAAAATTCCTTCACTGTTTTAGTTGACCATCCCACCACCTGATCTCCGCAAAACATGGAGTTGTTCTCCATAATGATGGAGCCATCCTTTCTTACTGAAGGGCCAAGTATTTCATCACCAGCCCATCCTCCGGCCAGGCCATCTCTTGCCAGAGATTTAAGCTCTCCCAATACCGTATCCATGGGTGGAAGCTCTATCAGCTGGGAAACGTCGCCGGCAGATACAATCGCATCCGCCTTAGGATCCAATGTAACCAGCGGTTGTGATCTTCCGTCCCTTCCTGTACACTCCGGCGTCAGCCCGACAGTTTTAATTCCTTCGTCCTCCAAAGCCGCAAGGCAGGCTATAAAATCTGCATCGGGATTGCCGTAACCCTCCTCTGCAACTATAGTGCTGTCCGCGCCGAGTGATTTTGCGATTTGAGCCACAAGCAGAGCTGATCTTTCCTTCTGATCCATAGCAACATTTAAATTAGACATAATAATCCCCAGGAAGTTAATTGTCTTCCCATGTTCCTTATATAACCTTCTTATAACAGGGAAATTCTGAAAATCATAGGTGGACCATTTAGACGAGCAGGGCATAAAACTCCCCGAGATTATTGCGCCGTCCAGCACCTCATTGGGATGCATGAATGTAGGCAGCATGTTATTTGAATCCCATCCGTACACCAAATCATTGTAGCCCAATATCTCCATTTGAGACTGAAGCTGTAAAACCAACGCTACAGATGGCAGATCATTTACCTCTTCTGACCGCTTTGTCACCGGCCCTAGCTCGAATGTCTCTGTTTCCTCCGGCTCAAGGTTTTTAACGCATGAACCGATATACTCCGCCAGTCTCATTCCTGCCCATCTTAAAACCTTGTTTTTCTTTTGCTGCTCATTTTTTTCAAAATCCTCATCGGTATCGGCAACCAAAACAATATTGTTGAGCTTGGAATAATAGGTGTATTTAGCGCCCTTTCCGCTCATATCAATAAGTCCATCTTGAAAACCACCCCAATGCTTGCCCACAATCAGTACACTACAGTTTTTTAAAGCCAATGTTCTTCCATTACCGGCCTGCATCAAATCCCCGGTAACCCCTGGAAATACTGGGCCGCCATTCGCCCTTGTCCTTGGCTCAACAGCCTCTTTTACAGGTACAATCCTGACTTTGTCGCCGGGTTTTACTATGTACAGTTTGGCATCCGTGATATGCGCATCCTCTCTAACAACATTGAGCGCCTCCTCCTTGTTGATTGTCAAAAGCCCGTCTTTATATGAGGAATCCTCTCCAAAGACAATGTCTTTGACAAAAAAATTACCTAACTCCAACTTCATTCTCCACGCTCCCTCCTCAATAATTATTGTTTTACCATTGCAAACGTTATCCTCATTCAAACATGTTGAAAATAAACAATTGCAATAAAGTTATTTTAACATAATCATGATTATGTTTCAAACGCAATAAAATAAAATATTTGTTCCAAAATACAAAATAATATATAATTAATACAATAATTTAATCAGAAAGGACAGACAGCATGCACAAGAAGAATACCATCAAGGAAAATAAAATAAAGAGAGCCTTCATAGAAAACACCAATAAAATAATAAAAGAAGAAGGACTAAGTAAAGTTAAAATCAGAAAAGTCGCATCCAAGGCAGGCTTTAACAGCGCGACCATATATAATTACTTTGAAAATCTGGATCATCTGATCCTGCTTGCTTTAATGAAATACCTAAAAGATTATACATCATCTATCCCTGAATACCTGAGTAATGCAAAAAACTCCATGGATAGATTTTTGAAGGATTGGGAGTGTTTCTGTTATTATTCATTTAAAAATCCCGAGATATACTATTCAATATTCTTTGCAGATATAGGCAGGAATTTTAATGAATATATCAAAGAATACTACAAGCTTTATCCTGAAGAACTAGGAAATCAAAATGAAGATATCTCATCGATGCTTTTGAAATATAATATCTACGAGCGTAATATGGTTTTAGTAAACGAATGCGTAAAAGAAGGATTCATAAAAGCAGAGGATGCAGAATCCCTAAATGAAATATCCATATTGATTTATGAGGGCATGCTTTTTAAGGTTGTAAATAAGAAAATCGATCCTGATAAAGCCATGAACAAAACAATTAAATATATACGACATACTGCAAATTCATTTTCCCTAAAACAATTAACTTAACCTGCCTGTTATCACCCTGTCCAGGCCAGCCATATCCTTTATGACCCTTATGTCTGCAAATTCCCCGCCCATAAGCATTTCTACATCACCAGCCTCGTCATACCCTATCTCTAAAGCAATAAATCCACCATCTTTTAAATATTGCGGCGCACCTTCTATAATGCGCTTATAAAAGTCTGTGCCGTTTTTGCCTCCGTTCAGTGCACCGTCAGGTTCATATTGCACCTCGGGCATCAAACCTCTCATATCACTGCTCTTTATATACGGGGGATTACCAACTATAGCATCGGCTTTTAAGTTTTCAGGCAGAGGTTTATAAAGATCGCCGCGTAGCACATTCACCCTGTCATCTACGCTCAGCCTGTGCGCATTTAACCTTGCCACATCACAGGCAGCCGCCGATATATCGGTAGCATATATGTATGCATCATATAAATAATAGGCCAGAGAAACAGCAATTGCTCCCGAACCTGTACACAAATCAATGACATTAGCATTTTCAGACAGCATATTCATAACGGATTCCGTGAGCAGCTCGGTTTCCGGCCGGGGTATGAGTATACCCTCCCGTACGGCAAAATCCAGACCCATAAACTCCTTATGGCCCGTAATATAGCTTAAGGGATATCTTTTCTCCCTGCTGCCTAAGTATTGTAAATACAAGCTATATCTTTTATTCGGCAGCTTCTCATTCAAACGGGAGAGAAGTTTAGCCCTGCTGATACCGCACGCATAGGATATCAGCACCTCACAATCCAGCCTGGCCGTGTCTATGCCGGCCCGCGCCAGCCTAGCCGTTCCTTCTTTTAAAGCCTCACGATATAATGTCATCGTCACCCTCAACCTCCAGTATTGCCTTGAGTGAAGCAATAGCAACAGCCAGCTGCGAATCATCCGGCTGCCGTGTGGTCAATTTTTGAAGCATCATGCCCGGATATGCCACAGCCCGCGCCAGCTTGCTGTCACTTTTCCCCGCCCATCTTATGAGCTCATAGGAAATACCTGCAACAATAGGCAAAAGCACAATCCTTAAGACCACCCTTGTCCAAAAGTTAGGCCAATTGAATATTGAAAAAAGAAGTATGCTGACAATCATGACCAGGAAAAGAAAGTTAGTACCGCAGCGGGGATGCAACGTGGTATATTTCTGCGCATTCTCCGGTGTTAGCTCATCCCCATGCTCATAGCAGTGTATGGTCTTATGCTCGGCACCGTGGTATTCAAATACCCTGCGTATATCCTCCATCCTCGTTATGGCAACAAGATAAAGAAGAAACATAGAAACCCTTATGATTCCTTCAATAATATTAAGTAAAAATCCTGAATCAGTTATTCTCCCGGCAAGGTTTGCCAGCCATGTTGGCATAACAAAAAAAAGTAATACTGCCAGGCCCAGAGAAATAATAAGCGAAAAGCCCATTATAACATCATCGAGCTTTTCGCCGAAGATTTTTTGCAGAAATCTGTCAAAGGCGGTCGGCTCCTCTTCAATATCCTCACCGGCCATTTCCGCGGAATAGGTTATGGCATTTACCCCCATAACCAATGATTCGACAAGGGATGCCATTCCCCGCAGCAGCGGCAGCTTGAAAACAGGATGCCTGTCAGAAAAAGAGTCTAATCTTTTCCTGTCTATATTTATCCCGTCCTTGCTGCGGACGGCAATAGCTATATTGTTCCTGCCGCGCATCATTACTCCCTCGATAACGGCCTGGCCGCCTATGGAAGTCTTTCTCATAAATATCACCCCCGGTGCATTTCCGGCGTGTCGTAACGCCGCTGCCGGACCGATCTTCATAAATATGACTTATCTTTTATTACTTATCGCTGTCTTTTTTATTTCTGCCATATCTCTTATTAAATCTGTCAATTCTTCCGCCGCTATCTATAAGTTTCTGCTGGCCGGTGTAGAAAGGATGGCACTTCGAACAAACTTCCACGTGGATCTCTTTCTTGGTAGAACCGGTTACAAAAGTGTTACCGCATGCACATTTTACTACCGCATCTTCGTAGAATTTCGGATGAATTTTTTCCTTCATCTTTATCACCTCGCTTAAATCTCTACTTTAACCACGTAATTATACCATAAAAGTATTACTGCTGCAAGCATCAGAAAATGGCCAGGCCTATCTTCCGCTTAACATCATTCAAGGTTTTTTCAGCCACAACCTGTGCTTTTTCACTGCCGTCTCTCAAAATGCTCTCAAGTTGTTCCTCGGAAAAGCCCTGGCATCTGTCCTGTATAACACTTAAGTTTTCGTTAATTACATCAACAAGGTCTTTTTTAAAGACGCCGTAACCGCAACCCTCATATTTCTTTACTATATCAGGTACGGACATACCGCTCATGACGCTGTATATATTTAAAAGGTTACTCACACCTGGCTTATTGTCTTCATCATATCTGATAACCGATTCCGAATCGGTGGTTGCCTTCATAATCTTTTTCTTAACCGCACCCGGGCTGTCCAAAAGATTAATCCTTCCGTTGCCGTCCTCATCGCTCTTGCTCATCTTTTTTGAAGGGTCGACCAGCGACATTATTCTCGCGCCCTCCTTGGGTATTATCCCCTGCGGCATAACGAATGCCTCACCGAAACGGTTGTTAAATCTTGCAGCCAGGGTACGGGCAAGCTCTAGGTGCTGCTCCTGATCATTTCCCACCGGCACAAAGTCTGTCTGATAAAGAAGTATATCCGCGGCCATCAGCACCGGATACATGAAAAGTCCGGAAGAAACATTCTTTTTCCCCTTGCTCTTATCCTTAAACTGGGTCATGCGTGAAAGTTCACCGAAATATGAAATACATGAAAGCAACCAGCCCAGCTCTGCGTGTGCACTCACCTGCGACTGTATAAAAAGCGTAGACTTTTTTGGATCGAGTCCGATAGCCAAATAAATGGCGGCCAATCTATAGCTCGTCTTCCGTAATGCCTCCGGATCCTGTGGAACCGTAAGGGCATGCAGATCGACTATGCAATAAAAACACTCATGCTCATCCTGCAGCCCAACGAATTGCTTCATTGCGCCGACATAGTTACCCAGGTGAATATCGCCGGTGGGTTGAACTCCAGAAAATACTCTCTTCATAATTAATCCTCCTGTTTAGATATTACACCTTTAAGTCCGTTTATAAATTCTTCGTTTGTCTCCGTATTCAATAGCATATTTATTACCGTCTCCGTCACCTCAGACGTAGGGGCAGAATTCATGGCCCTTCTTATATAATATACGGCATCAAGCTCATCCTTGCTAAGTAAAAGCTCCTCTTTTCTAGTCCCCGACTTATAAATATCAACAGCCGGGAATATCCTCATCTCGGAAAGCTTCCTATCCAGATGTATCTCCATATTTCCTGTTCCCTTGAATTCCTCAAATATAACATCATCCATACGGCTGCCGGTCTCCACCAGTGTTGTCGCAATAATAGTGAGGCTTCCGCCCTCCTCTATATTCCGGGCTGCTCCAAAAAACCTTTTTGGTGGATGAAGAGCCGAGGGGTCAATACCACCTGAAAGAGTCCTGCCTGATGGAGGAGTAACAAGGTTATACGCCCTAGCAAGCCTTGTTATACTATCCAATAAGATGACGACATCCTTCTTATGTTCTACCAGTCTCTTGGCTCTTTCCAGAACCATCTCCGCCACCTTGGCATGATGCTCGGGCAGCTCATCAAATGTAGAGTATACAACCTCACCCTTTATGGAACGTTTCATGTCCGTTACCTCTTCAGGACGTTCATCTATCAGAAGCACTATCAGGTTACACTCCTTGTGATTTATGGATATTGAATTGGCGATCTTTTTCAGAAGTGTTGTCTTGCCGGCTTTAGGCGGAGATACTATCATCCCTCTCTGTCCCTTGCCTATTGGAGCAATCAAGTCAATAAGTCGCGTTGAAAGGTCTTTGGCATGAGCCTCAAGTTGTATCCTCTCATCAGGATAAATGGGAGTAAGATCATCAAAAGGTTCTCTCTTTCTGGCCTCCTCAGGATTGCAGTCATTCACTGATTTGACAAAGAGCATGGCCGCATATTTCTCACCTTCACGAGGCAACCGTATTGTCCCCGATACCTTATCACCCTCTTTGAGATTAAACCTTCTTATCTGTGATTGCGATATATATATATCCTTGGGACCTTGAAGGTAGTTATCTGCCCTCAAAAATCCGTATCCATCAGACATTATGTCCAATATTCCTTGCCCATCGGCCTTTTCAAAGTCGGTCTTACCATGAAATTCAAATTCGTTAACATTTGCGCCTTTATGCTGAGTGTTATTTGTTTCGATCATGCCGCCGGCCTCTTCATTTTTATTATAATCATTATTTGGATCTTTGGAAACATCAGAATGGGATTTACCTTGTTTGGGAACTGAAGTTAAAATCAATTCTATAAGCTTATCCTTCCTGTATTTAGTAATGTTCTTAATACCTACTTCCCTTGCCATACCACGGAGCTCAACAAGGGTTTTATTCTTTAATTCCGCCGAAGTCATTTCACACCTCCATAAAATGAAGCCTATTATAACTTATTTCCACTAACTTATAAATCTATACATAGCATTCACTGAATTACTCCGATACATAAATATCTACGCCCATATGATAGTTTTTTATACAAAAAAACAGATACATAAAAATGAAGAAACTAAGAGACCAAAAATGAGAAATAAGATAATGCAACCGTCCGATTTGTATGCAGCCGTGATCATTTAAAAACTGGGTGGGGTCATCGCCCAAATAGAGACACATTCTATCCCGCCTACATTGAAATACCTATGTGGCACATCACTGTCAAAATAAATGCTGTCTCCTTCTTCCAGAGTATACTCCATATCTCCCCATTTTACAAGCATGCATCCCTCTAATACAATTCCGCATTCCTCCCCCTCATGGGAGATCTGTTCCTTATTATCACATTCACCCGGCTTAAGCCGAACTAAAAGAAACTCCATTTTCCTATCCATGTCGGGTGACAGCATCTCATATGTCAGATTTGACATAGGGAGCTTTATAACCCTTCTTTCGTTCTTTTTAACAACTACGCCTTGCCTGTTATCATCAAAGAAATATCCTATATGGGTGCCTAAAGCCCCCGCTATTTTATACAGAGTGGAGACCGTTGGACTATTGAGATTCCTTTCAATCTGAGAGATGAGGCCGGCAGAAAGGCTTGCTTTTTCTGCCAGCTTTTCTATACTCATATGCTTTGATTTTCTTAAACTTCTAAGTTTTTTACCAATATCTATATCTAACTCCGGCATTTTTGCCTCCGTAATAAAAATCCTTTATTCTCTCAAGCCTTAACGGATTTATAATCATTTAAAAACCTATCCAGGCCGGCATCCGTGAGTGGGTGTTTTACCATTTGCATAAGTATTTTATATGGCACGGTAGCTATATCGGCGCCGGCCAAAGCCGCCTTTGTTACATGAAGAGGGTGACGTATGCTTGCTGCTATGACCTGTGTTTCAATCCCGTAGGTATTGTATATCTCCATGATATCACCCACCATTTTCATACCATCAATACCAATATCATCCAGCCTGCCTACAAACGGGCTGGCATATGTTGCACCGGCGTTTGCAGCTAAAATTGCTTGATTTACTGAAAATATAAGCGTCATATTTGTGTTTATGCCCTCTGAAGACAACACCTTGACCGCTTTTAATCCCTCGCTTGTCATAGGTATTTTTATAACGATATTCTGATGTATCTTGGAAAGAGCCCTGCCTTCTTTAATCATCCCGTCACTGTCGGTGCTTATAACCTCGGCGCTTATAGGTCCGTCTACTATAGACACAATCTCCGCAATCAGATCTTTAACCTCCCTCTTACCCTCTTTAGCTACAAGAGAAGGGTTTGTTGTGACTCCTGATATTATGCCCATATCGGCTGCCTTTTTTATCTCATCTATGTTAGCAGTATCAATAAATAACTCCATTTATATTAAAACCTCCTTGGCCTTATCATCTGAACCAAACATAATTATTTTTTTCTTTATAACTTCTTTCATGGATTTTTTAGCAGGTCCGAGTATCTTTCTCGGATCATATTCCTCCGGGTTTTCATTGAGGAATTGCCTCACTGCAGCCGTAAACGCCTCTCTTATATCCGTATCTATATTTATCTTGTTTACTCCAAGATTTACGGCTTTTTTTATATCATCTTCCGGTACTCCCGAAGCACCGTGCAGCACAATAGGCATGCCCAAACGAGATTTTATCTCCTTCAATCTTTCAAAATCCAGGTGTGGGGTTCCCTTATACTGGCCGTGAGCAGTACCGATGGCTATAGCCAAATAATCAACGCCCGTCTCTTTTACAAACTTAACCGCCTCATCCGGGTCGGTAAACAGAGCATCATTATCACTTACGCTTACATTATCTTCGGTGCCTCCTATTTTACCCAGCTCCGCTTCTACGGAAATACCCACCGATCTTGCTATATCCACTATTCTCCTCGTCTTTTCGATGTTTTCATCTAAAGGATACCTGGATCCGTCAAACATAATCGAAGTAAACCCATACCTTACGGCTTTCATCAAAATCGAGAATTCTTTACCATGATCTAAATGCAAAGCTATAGGCACACTAGCATCCGCGGCCATGGTCTTTACTATTGCCGCTATACTTTTACCACCTGCATAATTAAATCCGCCTTCACTTACCTGTATTATCACCGGTGAGCTTAATTCTTCAGCAGACTCTATAATGGCCTGGGTACTTTCCAGATTACTTGTATTAAAAGCACCTATAGCATAATTGTCGATATTTGCCTTGGCAAGAATATCAATTCCGGGAACTAGCATGATTTAATTAACCTCCTTCTTTATCTGGTCTTTTATTTGTACTTAATATGGGATCGTTGAGTGCTATGGTATGTAATCCGCCGATAGACCTTAAATCTTTTATACTCCCCGCATATATAAAACCCTTTGCATGACAACTTTTACATATAAGTTCTATACCGTCCGGTTTTAATAATACATCAATATTATGATTTCCACAAGTACAGTAAAGATTCCCCTTTCCTGCTATTTCGTGAAGTTTATTTACAGCCTCATACATAACCTCACTGTTTTTAAAATAATTATCAAAATCCAGTCCGTTAAGGACATTGTCAAGTTGCAAATCGAAGTCCTCCATAGATTTCAATATGTCCTTTTCATTCCCCCAAAAACATATCTTGTAGTCGGTCTTTGGACATGTCAATATATTTAATGAGCTTAGCCACATCTTTTTTCCTATGTTATATACGTGGTAATCACCACAGGCAATACATGGAACAGTAATGTTAAAATCCATCTTTCCCGTTGCTTCCATAGTTACAGTGCTTTTCCCACATTCACACGGAAACAGCAGCCTGCCTTCACCAATTAATTTGAAAGGCGAGACGTCTCCAAAGGTTAGTTTGCCACATTCTGGGCATCTGAATGCAAATGTGATTTCAGGATTTATCAACATAATATATCACCTGCCTTTATATAATAATTCTCTGCATATGTTTAAAACCCTTTTTACAAATAAAAAATAGCCGATTATTAAAATCGACTATTTTTTATTTGTAAAATATTGCATATATGAGCTTCAGGGTTAGGTAGATAATATCAGACTGATGACAACATAATTCGCAAACCCATAGTCTCATCTACAAGTTTAAGTACACTCCGGCGTTTACCGCAGCTTTAAAATAACTACTATGCGAAAGCCGCACCTGCTTAAAGCTAAACGTTCTAACGCCATATATCTCTCATATGATATACGCACTCGGCAGGGCACGTTGCATATTTAAAACTCGCTCCACTTAGGCTTTCAATAAAAATTTTATCCACATAACTCACATATCTTTGCCTTTAATTCGCCTATATCAAAAGGCTTTTTCATGTAATATACCTCCGATTCATGAGGTATATGCTGGGTATCAGGATATTCGGATGCTGATACTACTATTGGTACCATTCCTGGATTCTTTTTCTTAATGTCCTCAAGCAGATCCAGACCGTTGCAACCGTTTAAGTTGATGTCGAATATTCCAATCCTCGGCCTGTACTGCTCGGCAATCGACCTTGCTTCCACGTCATCTCCGGTACACCTGACGTCAAAACCAGCACTCCTAAAAACCTCGCTCATGAGCATCCTGATACCTGTATGATCATCTACGACCAGAATGCTTTTATCCATTCACCCTATCCTCCATAGCTTAGCATACCGCTATGCTACGCTCCTAGTGTAATAATTCTACATTTTATTTATTTTCCCTTCTTTATATCTATAAAAGCCTATAAATATTTATAATGTTTTCTGTTATATTGTCATTATTCCAGAGATATAAAGACAGCACTTAATATTCCGCCTTCATTTTGTACTCTTGCGGTGACGGCATCACCTTCATCTAAATCTCTAAGCCTTATAATATCTCCGTCATCATCATATATCTTCGTATCTGACGTAACCAGCACTACCTTATCCGACGTCTTCTTTGAGGACTCGTCATACACTGTAATGGAAACCAGTTTTGCATTATTGTCGACTCTTTTTATCGTACCGGAGATCATATAATTCTCCTTTTTCGTCGAGGCATTGATTTTTACTATCTCATCGGACTCAACGTCGGCATCGATAAGAAAGCCTAAATGCAGGTTATATATACCATCTACGGCGGTCCTGCCGTCTACTTTTATCCTGGCATCCTTGGATATGCCGTAGGTTTCATCGCCATCTTCACCAGTTACGGTTATACTCGGCATAGAGGATATGCATATCTTGGTTATGCTGCCGCTTATACTCCGGTCCATACTTGTGGCAATAACGGATACCAAAGTGCCATCTTTCTCAATAGCCTTAAGTTCATCCCCTCTTTTAAGGTCCGTCCATTCGGCAGTCTTTCTGTTTCTCCTTATGTCTGCATCATCGGACAACGTGAGACTTGCCTTGCCGTCATCTGTATCCATGGTCAGTTTAAGCAAGGCTCCGTCCGTCTTAATTTCAGTAAGCGTACCTGTATAATTTTTTTCGCCGGGGGTTGCCTCTATACTCAATACCTTGTCTCCAGATATTATTGCCTTGATTTTATCATCATGCTCAAGATCGTTAATTGTTGCGGCTTTGCCATCTTTCTTTACCGCGGCGTCCGCCAGATGATACGATGTCCTTATGCCGTTTTTATCCTCTATGGTAATTATGGGGTCGCTACCGTAGAAGACAGAGAATACTGTACCGCTGATCTCGGCAGAAGGTGATCCCGGTGATTTGTTTAATTTTTCATATGAAATCGATAGTATTTTAGCTATTTCCGATCTCTTAAGCTGATTGTCCGGGTTGAATCTCCCACTGTAGTCACCGTCTTTATCAAAAACCCCCTGCTTTGCAGCCACCTTGACATATGCCCGCGCCCAGTCGGGTATGCTCTTACTATCGGTATAACCCAGCGCAGGATCATTTAATCCCTTTGCCTCTGATTCTAATCCCATGGCCCTGACTATATAAACTGCGGCTTCATATCTCAAAAGCTTTGTCTGATTGCCGCCTTTATCTATAAATGTATTTAAATCATTTTGGGTAACCACGCCTTTATCCATGGCATAGGCCACCTCTTTTTCCGCCCAATCCGGTATTCTCGCCTGGTCTAGCATCGGTTTATACTTATTATAGGCTGCATCGACCTCGGCATTATTCCCGGTAGAGCCCATGCTCCTTGCTATAAGTATGACGGATTCAACCTTGCTTATATTATCTTCCGGGCGAAAATATCTTTTATCACCTTGAACCGTGCCCATAATTATTCCCTTGTTGTACATATCAGCTATGTACCGAGCCGCCCAGTGATCATCGTTCACATCGGTAAACGTACCGCTGTCCGCAGGTGCCGCATATACCGCTGAAAGGCTCAGCATAAAAGACAATAAAATTATAAAAAACTTCTCCATAGTCTTTTTCATAGGTGATTTCCCTCCCTTTTGTGTGTAATTATTCTTATATATATATTTCTGTGCCGGTCAGGTAAATCCTTCTAAACCACGAATTTTTATCAAAATGCGACATCATTTGCCTGGATATACCATGCATTATTATATCCACAACATCATCTGCATCCCAATAGTCGTTCTCGGTCAGGCGGGATCTCAAAATGGTGGCCGTAATGCCTAATATCATATGAGCAGTGAGGTCCACATCTTGGCAACGAACCTCTCCCTTACTTACAGCGGATTCAAGCATCTTTATAGTGGCGCCAAGCACATATGTCTTAATCTTCCTAAAATATTCCCAGTTATCTCCGCTTATATCACACGACTGTTTCAAGATCAGACCGGCCAGGTCTTTGTGTTCATTTAATAGCTCATTATGGATAAAAATATATTTCTTCAATCTTTCTTTAAACGGACGGTTCTCGTTATCTATATCCTTCATGAATATTATGTAGACTGTGCACGCATGCTTTATCACCGCCATAAATAGGTCTTTCTTACTTTTGAATTATTCGTATACTGTGCCCTTTCCCAACACCGGCCTGGCCGGAGATGTCCTCCATCCTTGCTCGGTCATAACCGTCCCTGGCAAAAATGCATGCGGCTTGTTACTGTACGGCAACCTGCGCCGCATCGCCCATTCCGCCTGTTTGAGATACGCCAGGCAAGCCGATGTCGGTGGATACGTCATAATTTATTTTGGCAAGGCCAAGCATATGCTGCGCCTTTGCCAGCTCCAGCCGGCACTCCATAATTGACTGCTGGGCGTTTAATACGTCGACCACCGTACCCACACCGTATTTCAGCTTGAGCTGCACTACCCTTAAAGATTCTTTCTCAGCGTCGATATTCTGCTGCAGGACAGACAGAGCGGATGAAGCATTCATGAGATTTATATAGTTTTGCCTTACATCCTGCTCCACCGCATGTTTATCTGATCTTAATTTGGCCTGGCTATTATCTAGTTTTAATTGTCCGTCCTTGTACTGGAAGTTAAAATCTGTGTAATAACTCTCTATCAAATCAAAATCCTGCTCATTTATATCTATGGCCCTCTTGTCTTCCATAATTTCCATGCGTTTTTCCAGTGCGGAGTCGACACCCTTTTCAACGTCTATGTCCGACACATCCGGTACAGTCAAGGAGGTCTCCAGTTTAAACAGCGCATCTGCCGGAAGCCCCATCTGCTTTTTCAGGCTGAGCATATCTTTATTCAGGGAGTTTTGTGTCTGATTAATCTGTGTCTTAACCCCCGTTACCCCTATTTTTGACTGAAGCAGCTCCTCCTTTGTAATCATACCGTTATCAAACTGCACCTGTGCTATACTCTCGCCCTTCTTCGCCAGCTCCAGGCTCTTCTTTAATACATCGTGGTTCTGCCGGTCTTCAAGAATGGCATAATAGTCTTTATCCACCGCTATCTTTATGCCTTCCTCGACCTGTGCCCTGCCATCCTTGAGGTTATTCAATTGGGTCCTTAATTCTTTAGGTGCAATCAAGATCTTCCTGTCCGTATCGTACCTCCCTACTTCGGTACTCGGAGCCTTGTCCATGTTCTTAAAGACCTTGCTGTCGGCTATCTTATCTATATCACTTACACGAAACTTTCTCTTTAACGAATACTCCGTCTGATCAAATGTGTTTTGCAATTTATCTATATTCTGGTCATACTCTTTAAGACCGTCGTTGTTCTTAAGCGCATAATCTTCCGCTTCTTCCAGCGTAAAACTCCTCACGAAACTTTCTTCAGCGGCCAGGCCGACGCCCGGCGCCAACAAAGTGACCGATAAGACAGCACTTATAAGCAGGGCAGCCGCCTTATATTTTTTCCCGCTCTTCGTCATTTACATCGCCTCTTTATTTTTATTTCTATGCAACCTACTCAAGACAAAATTCTCCGCATCATCAAAGTAAGAATATATCGACGGGAGGATTAAAAGTGTCACCAAAGTTGAGAAGGTAAGACCAAAGATAACGGTTATAGCCATCGGCTGCTCCATCTCCGATCCCTCGCCTATTCCCATTGCCAGCGGAATCAGACCAAGTATGGTTGTAAGGGTTGTCATAAGTATAGGACGCAGCCTCGTCGGTCCGCCCTTTATGATGGCCTCGTCTCTTTCCAATCCGTCCCTTCTTCTGAGTGTGTTTATATAATCTATCAAAACAATGCCGTTGTTTACCACTATGCCGCCCAGCATAATAAGTCCTATAAATGCCGGGATGCTAATCGCCTTCCGCGTAATAACCAGGCCGAGTATACCCGTTGATAGCGATATAGGCACAGACATGAGAATGGTAAACGGATGCAGCAGCGACTCAAACTGCGATGCCATTATCATATAGACCAAAATTATGGAAAGAATCAGGACCAGGCCAAGCTGCGAAAACGCCTCATTAAGCTGAGTAGCGCTGCTGCCCAGCTCAGCCGAGTAACCGCCGGGTAACTTAACTCCCTTGATAAGCCTGCTTGCATCCTCGTTCACGCTTCCCTGATCCCTTCCCACTACAGAAGCCGTTACATGAGCCACTCTCGACTGGTCCTGCCTGTCTATCTCGGACGGCCCTGCGCCTACAGAAACATCCGCCACTGTAGCCAGTGGCACCTGGGTCCCGGCAGGTGTCTGTATATACAGTGATTTCAAACCATCTATGCCATTTTGTTCATTCTGCGAAATCCGGACAACCACATCCACATCATTGCCGGACAGTTTATACCTGGTTGCCGTGGTTCCCTTGACCGCACCCTGGACGGCCTGAGCCACCTGGGCTGTCGTAAGGCCGTAACCAGGTGCAACGTCATCTTTCAATCTGATGACATACTCCGGCTCACCTTCACTGAAGCTTGTCTTGACATCACGGGTACCGGAAATAGATTCAACCTTCTCTGCAATCTCATCGCTTATTTCCCGCAGCATATTAAGGTCATCGCCTTTAACATCAATACTTACCCCGGTGCCCATGGCAGAGTCTGCATTTCCTCCCGCCATTGCCATAAGACCGGTGGATACATTTATCTTAACACCCGGCAGTTCCTTTAGTCTGCTCCTTATAACGTCGGCAACCTGGTCTGTCGAGCGTTTCCTCTCCTTTAAAGGCTTAAGGTTTATATTAAAACTCCCTTCATTAGTGCTTCCACCTACGGATAGGTTGGCTGCTCCTACCGAGCCCATACTTAAATAGGTGGTGCCTATCTCGGGTATATCCTTGATCTTGCCATATATCTCCTTCATGGTCTTATCTGTCGTTTCTATATTTGTACCCTTGGGCAGGGCCGCATTGATGGAGAGCTGTCCCTGGTCCATATTCGGTATGAGCTCGCTGCCCACCATCGGAACGGAGAGCATTGTAAGGCCGAGGGCCAGCACTCCGACAAGCACCGTGATAAACCTGTGCTTTAATGAAGATGCCAGCAGATTGCCATATGATTCCGTTATCCTGTCAATCATGCCACCCAGCCAGTCTGAGATTTTATTAAATATATTCTTTTTCTTTGGTTTTCCTTTCTTTACGCTCAACAACTGATATGACAGCATGGGTATGATTGTCACTGCCACCACCAGTGATGTAAGCAGCGAGAATGTAACCGTAAGGGCCAGTTCCTTGAATATCTGAGATGCGATTCCCTGTACAAATATTATCGGCAGGAAAACAGCCACCGTAGTCAATGTAGAACCGCTTATGGCCAGGCCGACTTCCTTTGTCCCTTCACTGGCGGATTCAAACCTGCCGTGGCCTTCCTGCTGATATCTGAATATATTGTCAAGTACCACTATGGAGTTATCTACAAGCATGCCAACACCCAAGGCCAGGCCGCCCAGTGAAATAAGATTGAGCGTCATGCCGGAAAAATACATAAGCACAAAGGTCGCTACAATCGATACTGGTATGGATATTGCTATGATCAATGTAGCCCGGATATTCCTCAGAAACAGGCACAAAATAATAATAGCAAATATCCCGCCCAATACCGCACTGCTCACCACATTTTGTATTGATATATTTATAAACTGGGAGCTGTCCATTACCTTTACCAGATGGATATCGGGATACTGCTGTGACATACTGTCAATCTCCTTATTTATATCCCGCGCCACAACGACCGTATTGGCATCCGATGCCTTTTGCACTATTATGCCCATGCCCGGTTTTCCGTTCATATAGGTAAGCGAACTTACATCCGCATAGTCGTCGGTAATCTCCCCCAGGTCCTTTAAATGCACCATGCCTCCTGCCGGCAACATTATGGAGGTATTCTTTATCTGCTCTACCGAGTTATACTCACCCTCCGTCCTTACCGTTATGTCCTGGCTGCTGCTTTTTATAGAGCCGCCGGGCATGTTAAGGTTTTGCGCTGCCAGTATATTGGAAACCTGACTCACAGAAAGACCGTATGTATTCAATTTGCCCTGGTCAAGATCAACCGTTATCTGACTTGTCCTCCCACCGGAAACCGTCACACTGGCAACACCCGCCACCTTTTCTATATCCGGCTTTATATCATTCACCGCTCTGTCCGTTAAGGCCACGCTGTCCATATCCCCCGATATGCTCATCATCATGACCGGCATCATCGAAGGATCCAGCTTGGTAACCATAGGTGTGCCCACATCATCTGGAAACACGGATTTTATCATATCCAGCCTTTCCCTTATCTGCGCTGTAGCGGTATCCATATCGGTGCCTTCATTAAAACTCAAAATGACCATGGATGTACCTTCCTGTGATATGGACTGCACATTATCCACATTATTCACACTGGAAAGTGCGCTCTCCAGGTTCTTAGTCACTACGCTTTCGACCTCTTCCGGCCCGGCGCCGCTATATGTTGTAACAACGGCCGCCACTGGTAGGTTGATATCCGGCAGCAGATCCAGAGGTATCATCGTAACCGACACGACACCCAGCAGTATGACAACGAATATACACATCCAGGTGGTTACGGGATGCCTTATTGATAAGTCAACTATCCCCATCAGTTGCTCCCTCCGTTTTCTGTACGGAGTTTTTCTCCGCCGCTTAACAGATTCTGACCTTTCACTATAACCTCATCCCCTGCTTTTATACCGGAGATGATTTCTAAATTTTTGTCATCGCTTATACCTGTTTTTACCACGTGTCTCACGGCCTTGCCATCCTTTACGGTAAATACGGTGTTAACCATGTTCTGTACCGTTACCGCCTCTTTGGGTAGCATAACCACGCCCACCCTTGCGTTATTAGGAAGCTTGACAACTACAGACATTCCGGCCTTAAACCTGCCTTCTTTATTAGCAATACGAATGCCCACGGGAAAAAGGCCCGTCTGCTGGTTGGCTACTGGGGCTATGGTATCCACCACTCCGTCCACGGCTTTATCCTCTCCCCCTACAGTCACACTTACCTTATCGCCGGTTTTTACCTTATTCAGCAAATCTTCCGTAAGGCTCACCTCCGCCAGCATATTTGAATTATCCATTATAGTAAACGGCGGCATTGTTGCCGCAATCATTTCTCCGGGATTTATATTCCTTGCTGCCACCACTCCGCTTATAGGTGAAGTGACGGTAGTATTTTTAAGTGCTGTTTTGGATGAATTATATCCCTCCGCCGCCTGTGCCAGCTGTGCCTTATAAAGCTTTACCATGTCGGGCGACGCCGCCAGCTTAGCCTGCTCATACTGCTGCTGGGTCACCGCACCCTCATTGTAAAGCTGCTTATACCTGGCCATGTCCGCCTCCGCCTGCTTATATTTTTGCATATTCAGCGAATAATTAGCCTGCGCCATGTCTAAAGCAGCCTGGGCGCTTTTTATTTGGTTTTGTATATCACTGTCATCCATCTTTAAAAGAACATCCCCTGCATGTACGTTGTCACCCACATCAAAATTGACTTTCTTGACCCTTCCCTGCATCTTTGGTGCAACGTTTACTGTTTTGTTGGGCTTGAGCTTGCCTATGAGGCTGCTCATCTCGATTATATTGCCCGTAGCAGCCTTCGCCGTCGTTACAGTAACAGCCGGTTTTGGAGCAGGCCCTTGAGTCTCTTTTGCCGTATTGCCGCAACCACTCAGCAAAACAGTCATACCCAGTAATATTGATATACCAAATGCCGTATATTTTTTTAACACATCAGTTCCCCCTGTCTTTGACCGAACGGTCAGTCTAAATCAAGTATAATTGCAGACCGGTAATAAATCAACTTGCCTTTTGAATATTCATCCGCTCCCGCAAAAAGGACTCTGCAAATATGTGTCGAATATCACAGATAAGATTAAATAAATCCGTTGGAGATGTGTAATATTCCCCAAGAAGAGCACGAAACAGTACGAAAAGGCATTATATACCTTATGACGAATTTCGATGTGCTTTTAAACTCAATGAAAAAAGTGGAAAAGGATTGTTTAACGTCGCTTATGCACTTTGCGGTGCTATCACAAACTTAAGCGAGGACAAAAAGCATGGATGAAAAACTCATAGGCATTTCACCGCGGTCATCACGTAAATATGAGGTAACCGCCTGTGACGAAGAGATCATGTCCTGGGCGGAGAACCTCTCCGGCTAATTAAAGCGGGGTTACCTCTGATACCTTGCTTATGCCGTGATCTATGGATACCATATAACTTTTCCCGGCCGCCTGGGCCAGGTGCTGGTTATGGCTTACCATTATAACCTGAAAGTCTCCCTGCCCGGTAAGGTAACTCAAAAAGTTTGCCACATTGGGAGCAAACTCCTCCGATACTTGCTTAGCCGGTTCATCCAATATAAGCACGCCATGCCCTTGCATCATGGCAATCCGTAGCGCCAGCGAAATGACGTCGACCACACCGCCGCCCCTGGCATCCTGCGGCCTGGTCTTTACAAGTTCCTGCCCACCGTATTTTGATTCCACATAAAACTCCGCCTGTGGTCCCGAGGCATAGTCCTCCAATTCTATTACAAACCTGAGGTCGTTTTCAAAGACATACTGGAGTGCCTGGGTAACCTGGTACTCCATATCACCTTTAGTCTGTTCCCGGGCATACTGTGCAGTCATCTCCAGGAGTTTTTTCACTTCCGCCAGTAATTCCTTTTTGCCCACTATTTTCTTTAAACTTTCCTTGTACTGCTTAAGTGTACCCTCCAGCTGGTCTCTCTGTCCCTTACGCCTGTAATATATCTGTTCCAGCCGCGATATCGTTTGTCCCAACTCGTCCATATACTATCCCTCCAGTACATCCCACGGTATCATTGAATTAAGCTCATCCAGTTTGGAATTAAGTTGCTCTTCCAGCTTTTGTATTTCTTCTTCCAGGTCCTCGGGGTTTACACCAAGATCTTTTATCTCTGATATCAGCTCCTCCTTTTGTCTAGTAAGCATTTCTATCTCCGTCTGGGCCTTAACCCTTTTGTTTTCCGCGTCCTTTATCGCCTTTTTGAGCGTTGATATCTCTCTTTCATAATCTTTCATATCCATTCCCCCTTTCACTTAAGCTCTTCTATAATGGACTCTGCGGTATGATCGTCTATCGGGCTTCCGCAGACCGGGCATCTTCCCAAATTCTTTAAGATTTCACTATATCTTAACAGATGTCTTTCCTTTTCATTCTGAGCTTTTTCATATTTCAACCGTACATTTTTGGCATACTTCTCCAAGTTGTTCATTTTATCGAGGCAATCTCTAAGCCGAGACAGCTTAGGTACGATCACCTGTATTTCATCTAACCGCTTGCTGCATTCCTCGCTTACCTTTAATCCCATAAGCCCAGTTTTACATTTTGCCAGAGAGGCATCTAGGTTTTTAAGCTTTGTATCGCAGTCCCTCATACGATTAAGATTGTGGCACAGAGCATCCAATCCATCAATCTCCTTGGACACCTCTTCCATGCCCCCGGTATTTTCCAGCAACGCAGCGGATATGCCGGCTTTATGTTTAATAACTTTAAGCCGTGCATTATTCCTGCTCAATGTGACATACTTTGTGTATACTTCACTCAAGTCCGAAATTTCATTTTCCGGAAGTTCTGCAAGAGTGTTCACCAGCTGCCTGTCCTTATCTATTCGTTTTTCTATCCGAGAAAGCTTTTCTGATGATAGCCTGAGTTTGTCAAGCTTATCTTTAAGCTGCTGAATGCCACTATATGCATCCTTTATTTCTGGAAGAATCTTCTCTAATTGGTCAAGGTCAGCGAAGTTTTCCAGCTCACCGGTTATGCGTGAGACATTCTCCTCTTTAATTCTCTCCTCGGCCGATTTCTGCTTTATCTCCAGGGACACATCCCTTATGGCCTTATCTATAATGTTGACCCCGCTTAAATAACCTATGGTTTTAGCCTTGACCGGCTTGCTCTGTGAAAGCAGAAAAGGTCCGTCCAGCTGTTCGCTTAAGGATAGCCTTAAGGACAAATTATCGTCCAGCTTTATGGACTTTATTCCGTGGGCATCCAAGATCTCCCGGGGAACACCTCTTCCAAAGGACTCAAAGACATACTCGTTTTCTCCCTGCCTGAGTATGTATCTGTTTTTCTTTCCCCTCTCCCTGATGATTATTGTACCATTATCCAAGGTTAGGGTGACCCTGGCACCGTCTGTACCCACTCTTATAAAGTCATCCCCCTGCGGTTCGTTAAAGAGAACCCACTTAAGCGCCCTTATTATAGCGGACTTTCCCTGATCAGAAGCACCCACGATTACAGTGAAATTATCATCAAAGTCTATAGTAGTGTGTTCATGGGACTGGAAATTCTCCAGGGTAAGACTTTTAAACTTCTTCATTGCCGCCACCTCCCGATTCATCCGCCAGTGCAATCCTTCTGAGTGCCTCATGTTTTACATTATCGTCTATATCCTTGTTGTCGGCTATTTCATTTATTATTTCCTTTATATTGATCGGTTTTCCCATGCCTGAGGCCCTTATCTCCCTTGCAAATTCCTCCAGCTTTTCTCTGTGCATGCGTGTTGCCTCCACCGTCGTCCTGTCCAGGACCTCCTCGCCCTTCTTAGCTACCTTGAGCCTGCGCTTTTCTATATTGATTTCCCCTGCAATGTCTATTATCACAACCTGCGGCATCCTTCTCATTTCAGAGAGATGGTTGGTTATCCTGGCCAGGCCGCCGGGATTTAAAATATATCTGCCGCCCTCGTTCACATCCTTAAAACCGGCATGATTGTGCCCGGCCAGGGTTATGTCCGCCTTCGTGTCTGACAAAGCATCTATAGCGGTGTACCTAACCCCCTCGAACATCTTTGTGTCGGTAAGGAAACCATGAACCATGTGTATGGCTACATCCGCCTGCTTGTCATTCACTATATAACCCTCACCCGAACCGTCGTCCAGGTTGTATATGAATTCCTGCCCGGTAAGCTGTACCCGGCAGCCGCCTTCGTCCAGCATGATCTTCCTGCCGGGACGTATCAGGTTTACAATACCTATGGAGCTTAAAAAGCCTATCATTGTCCTGCCCAGAGTGTCCGGATTATGTCCGTACATGTCGTGATTTCCCGCCACCGCATATATGGGAACATCCATATCCTTAAGATCCTTGACAAAGCGGGTGGCCACCGATATGGAGGGCATGGGGCTGTCAAAGAGATCACCGCCGCATAAGCAATAGTCTATCCCGTCTTCCTTAATGATACCGGCAATCTCCTTTAGCTTCGCCTCCAGAGTGTCGGGAAAATTATCCTTCCTGTTGGCCGGGGAATTCCCTCTTATATGTGGATCGGTAAAAAATAGGAACTTCATACCCTCACCTCCGTTATCATTTCGCCCAGGGGTGTCTTCTCTTTTTTGGCCTGGCCGCCGGCCACCAGTTCCTCCGCCGCTTTAAGTATATCCTCTCTCGTAACCGATATGCCGGTCTCCTCCTTGGCCCTTTCCATAACCGACCTTAGGTTGCCCAGATACACTGGTGTCTCGCTCAATACAATCTTCTTTAAAAGATTATCCTCAGTCTCATAGTCTTTCTCCAGCTCCTCGAAAGGGTTTATAGAATGAGGGCTTACCGTCTTGGCCGTCCTTATTCTCACTGCATTCGTCCTGCCAGTGATAGCGGAGGATATGAAGGCCGATCCCGAAGCCATATACGGTAGCCGGTTTGCCTCATCCGGGCTGATGTCCGTTTCTTCCTTTATGGTAGCTATATCCACCGACCTTACCGTTCTGAATATGATCTTGGTACTCAACTGGGCGGTCACCGTATCATCCAGAAGAGCGGGACGCTGGGTAGCCAGCATGAGAAACACCCCGTATTTCCTGCCTTCCTGTGCTATCTCACGCATTACGTCCTTGGAAGGAGACTGGGAAGACCGAGGTGCAAAATTATGCGCCTCGTCGGTTGCCACGACAAACGGCGGAAACTTCTCCGCTTTTTCACCTGAAAACTCACTGTCCCTGTAGTCCCTACGCCGGGTGTAGAGATTCTTTATGAGATAGGAAGCAAACACCGTCAACACCCACAGTGAAGACCCCCTTATAATACATGTCTTCCTGCGGTTTATTGCCTTAAGTATCGGCTGTATATTAAACCGGAACATGTTTTCCCTTGCCACATTATTAAGCCGCCAGAGTATAGCCTTTACGGTTCCGGAATAAGGCACGGCATTACCGTAAGCGTCAAGAAGTCCCAGGTATCCGGCATACTTCCCGTGGTCTTCCGTATCATCCTTCATATTGCGAAATATCCTGTCCTTGCCTATGTCCAAGGCGTCGGCCAGGTCTATAAGCCTATCCCTGAATGTGGTGAAGGTATCCCTATTCTTATAGAGTGTACGAGCCGCATTCTCCATGGATTCCGAAATGCTGCCCCCCGAAGCCCTAAGGATATTTATAAGATCCTCCTGGGTGAGCTCCGTGAAGTCGATTCCAATATCCTTTCCTGCAGTGAAGATCTCATAGCAGTCGCTGAAGTCCTCCGCAAAATCATCGGGTATCCCCTGCATGGGATCATCAAACTCCATCTCAAAATGAGGGTCAAAAACCACGGTGGGTATTTTCTTTTTCATCAGTTCCTCCAATATCACCCTGAGACCGAAGGACTTGCCTGAACCCGAACCCCCGAATATGCCAATGTGCGGATACTCACTCATGGCCTTGTAATCAAATATAAATGGCACCCCATTTTGCGGTAGTATTCCCCTGTCCTTTTCATAGAGATATGCAATATTCTTAAGCTCCGCCGGCATACCCTCCGAGACCTCTTCCGTACCCATAATGGTGCCCAGGGTAAGACCTTCTGAGGGATTTTTCTTCACCAAAAGCTCCCTTATTTCTTCAAATTCCGGTAATCTTACACTGCTTCCTACCTCCACCGGGGAGGTCAGCATATCCAGTATCCTTACCTTGGCCATGTGAATGGACTCGTCCTCTATGGAAAAGCCCACCTGCCTCATAAAATCCAGGGTATCCTTGTCAACAAAACCGCTTCTCTCACCTGCCATGGGTATGTATCTGTTAAAGGAAGCCGTTCCCACAACCTCTCCCTTTATATCACCGTGTTTGTTATCCTCAACGATCAGCAGCTCATTTACATTAAATCTCCTGTCCTTGGATGCCACATACACCAATTGTTCCGTCGTTGAACCCACCAACTGCATCATAACATAACCCTCCTGTCTCTCTGGGGTCGGAAAAGCCCTTCCTTTATATCGCTGTCCAAAAAGGAGTCCACCATCACTTTAACTTCTTCGGAGTTTATCTTAGCTTCACCATCCACTATATCCAATATAAGCGGTATGCCGCGGCTTGATGCCGGTGTAAGTGACATAAGAAAATTCACCGTATCCAGAGCGGACTCCCTGTCCTCCTCCAAAAAGTCGTATGCAACAGGATTAGGATGAAGACAAGGTCGGGCAAAGGCCGTATACAACCCCTTCTTAAACTGTGCGTTACCCTTAAGCTTTAATATCTCATAGGGCTCAAGTGCACCAAAGAGCAGCTCTCTGTCATCCTCCACTGGAAAACCAAAGCTGCCCCTAAGCCGCCGCGCCATATCAAAGGTACCTATCTCCTCGATGACGCCCACACTGACTATTCCTTTTTCTCTGCAAAGCCGTATGTAACTATCAAACACGTCTTTCGCCTTTTCTAAGTATCTTAAAAAGCCGCCGTCGAAGATCACAAGAGAGGGTGAAAATTGTCTTATGCCTTCTATGGCCACCTCGACCTCCATCTCCGCCATTTTCCTGTCCCTTATTTCTTTCATTGCTTCCTCATTGTCATCATCTTCGTTATAGCTATCCATATCAAGTATAGGCGTATATATATCACTTAACGAAATCCGCCTGTTACCGGCAGAAAAAAGAGACAGCGATCTGAAAAAATTAATTATATAAGGAAATGATGATCCGTATGAATTGAGTGAACCATCCACGGCAAGAACTGTTTTTATCCAGTCAGGCTTTTGTTTGCGGCTCTTCTTTATAATGTCACCCAGTTTATCCTCAATGGCCGCCCTCACGTCACCGGGCGATGCACCGGTATCCCTTTTTTCCCGCAACACACTGTTTACCTTCTTTAGGCTTTCTTTAAGGTCGCTTTCCATAAATCATCACACCTTATAAAAGTTATTCTAATACAGATTATATCACAAGCTGCTAAAGCTGTAGGACAATATGCCATAAAATTAAATCACCCAGCAAAGGGTGACATTAATCTTATTTAGCTTTATCTTTAAGCAATTGTATTGCTGTACCCAGTACCATATCCTTGGGCTGCGGGTTAGCCAACCTGCCCATATCGCTCGACATATTGATATACGTGTAGTTATCAAAAATCCCGGTTGACGGGAGGCCGTGCCGCGTCTGGAAATGCTTTAAATCCCTTTCCGTATCCTTACCAAACGTCCCGTTTGGCTTATATTTGCTGTATCCAAGCAGTTTAAGCCGCTGCTGTATTGCAAACACCTGCAGATTTACACTCCCCCTCTTTATAACAAGATTCTTTTTTATAGGTGCTAAATTAGTTAGGTCCGCTGCGGCCACACTGTTATTGGCAAGCGCAACATCCGGTATAATGCCGATGCCATCTATAAATCGTCCTTTTGGTGTGGCATATTTGGCTACGGTAATCTTAAACCCACTACCGTCCTCCAGGGGTACCAGTGCCTGTACGGAGCCCTTGCCATAAGACTTGCCACCTATAATTATCCCCACTCCCGTATCCTGGATAGCCCCAGCCAGTATTTCCGCCGCGCTAGCGGTATCCCCGTCTATAATCACGGCCAGATTAAACTCTGGCTTCTCCAGGTCGGATTCATATATATCCGGCGGGGCATTTTTATAATGAATTTCCACAATCGGTCCCTTGGGCACAAAATGCTGTGCAACATCGATGGTTTCAGGTATCAGGCCTCCCGGATTGCCCCTGAGGTCAAGGGCGACGGACTTTATACCCTTTCCCCGCATAAAATCCAGAGCAGGTATAAGGTTTTCTTCCGTACTGTCCGTAAACTGAATTATCTTTATATAACCGATACCATTTTCTGCACTGTACTTTATCGGGTTTAACTTTATCTCACCCCGCACCACATCTATGAAAGATACGTTACCCGTTTGCTTTCGTTTTATACCTATCCGCACCGAACTACCGCTTTCCCCTTTTAAGAGGTTTAATACCTCGCCTGCGGCCAGGCCGCTTACATCCTTACCATCCACAGATATTATAACATCCCCCGCCTTGATCCCTGCCACATCCGCCGGTCCGCCCGGCTCCGCCGCCGTAACCGTCATATGCCCGTCAATTAGAGAGATACCCAGTCCTACCCCATTGTATCCGCCGCTAGTCTGTTCTTCAAATTCCTCAATCTCCGCCGGGGTAAAATAATCGCTGTAAGGATCGACAGCATGAAACATACCCTTCAGTGCACCCTTAATAAGCTTGTCTTCCGTAACATTCCTTACTGTAGACGACATTATAAACTGCATCACATAGTCTATCATATCGGAATCATAGGTCATCTCCGCGCATACGCTTCCGGGTACAATAAACATAGCCGCAAGCACAACAAAAGATATAATCCTTTTATATCTCAATGGCCATGGCCCTCCCCCCTGCACGTTTTATTTCCTTAATTATATCATCATATGAGCACATTAGATATATAACAACATAAAAATAACCGGGTTTACCCGGTTAAAATTAAAACTCTTCTATTTATTGTAGAAATCCATAACATACATCTTTGTGGTATCAGGTAAATTTTCGGGGTTTATGTCAAACTCATCGGTTTTTAATTCCTCTCCCCCGCCGTAAGCCCTGACAAACTGGCTCACCGGCTTAATCGGCATATCCCCGGAGGTCGTCTCCACGGCGTAGTGCATCGGTATAACAATCCTGGGGCTGACTCTTCGTATCTCTTCCGCCATCCGATCCGGTTCCAATGTAAAGAATCCTCCCACCGGCGCAAACAAAACATCTGCACCCTTTATCTTCTCCAGGACATCATCTCTCAACCGTTCACCCAGGTCACCCAGGTGACACAACCGTATGCCGTCTATATCCATGCAGAATATTATGCTCTTGCCTCTCCTGCTGCCACCCGCGCTGTCATGGTTTACCTCATACCCTTTTATCCCGATACCCTTTACGTCATGTTCACCCGGAGTGTCTACAACAGCAGCTCCCGGCTTTACAGCCTTAAGATAGTTATGATCAGAGTGCTGATGAGATACTGTAACTATATCCGCCGTAAGCCGCGGAAGATCATACCCCACATACGGGTCATAGGGATCGGTCACAACAGTGACGTCCTTGCCCTTAAAAGCAAAACATGAATGCCCATAATACTTGATTTTCACAGCTTAACACCTCCATACATATTATATACCTACCACCTATGGTGAAACATATCATTTTTTGTAGACTATAGACTGATTTTGTCTACTATGCTAAAATGTTGTACAGGAAAGGAGGCATTGAATGAAGAAATTATCTTTTTGTGCATTAGTCTTACATAGTTTTTATTATATTATACAACACACACCAAACGGATAAGAATGCTAGATGTCTCGGTTTTAAATAAATTGGGGGATTAACCAGAGAGATTAATAAAAAATATCATTGGGGAGGACATCAAAATGTCTGGGAAGCATTATAAAAAGAGAAAATTATCCGAAAAAATAGCCATCACAATTGTTATACTCGCAGTCTTAGTCGCTACAACCGCTTTAACCTATGCTTACGTTATAAAAGATAATATGGCAAATGGACCTGGAAAAAGCAATGTAAAACAGACCGGATGGGCCCCGGAAAACAGCGGTACTAATAACGGCAAGTCAGGTGGCAGTATCAATAATGAGCAAGGTAAAAACACAAGCGACGGCGGGTCTGGCAAAGAAAAGCAAAAGACACGGCAAGATATTGCAGAAAAAAAATTGCAGAAGCTCATATCCAATATGTCACTCAAAGAAAAAGTAGGTCAAATGATCATAGTAGGTTTTGAAGGATACGATGCAAATCCAAAGGTATCATCCATGATAAAAGATAATCATGTCGGCGGTATTATACTCTACAATAGAAATATAAAAGATGATAAACAGCTTGTCACACTCAATAATAAGCTGAAAACACTTAATAAAGATAATAAACTGCCAGTTTTTATATCGGCGGATCATGAGGGAGGCAGAATAACTCGCCTGCCATCCAAAGCAACTGTCTTTCCATCCAATCTTACAATAGGCAAAAAAGATTCACCCAAACTGTCCCGAGAAATCGGTTCGGTACTAGGAAGTGAAATGAAAGCCTATGGATTTAACCTTGATTTTGCACCTGTTGCGGATATATACAGCAATCCTAAAAACACCGTGATAGGTGACAGGTCTTTCGGCACGGACTACCAAACGGTAAGCCGGCTTTCTGCCGCTACCATGAAAGGTATAAAATCATCAGGGGTCGAGCCGGTAGTAAAACATTTTCCCGGCCACGGCGATACCGATGTAGATTCTCACGAAGATATGCCGGTATTATATAAAAGTATCAATGAGCTCAAGTCATTTGAACTTAAACCCTTTGAAAATGCAGTAAATCAAGGTGCGGACATGATGATGGTTTCACATATTAAGCTACCCAAAATAGATAAAACAGGCCGCCCGGCATCACTATCGCATGAGGTCACCACCGATATTTTGCGCAATGATATGGGCTTTAATGGGGTAATCATCACCGATGACCTGGAGATGGGGGCCATATCCAAATACTACGGTACGGGTGACGCAGCCGTAAAAGCCATACGGGCAGGTTCGGATATGGTACTTGTTTGCCATACCTATGAAAGCCAGTCCAAAACCATTGACGCCATAACGGAAGCCGTTAAAAACGGTCAGATAAGTGAAAAGCGCATAGACGAATCGGTAAAACGCATTGCAATGCTAAAACAAAAGTACAATCTGTCGGATGAACCCGCTAGTATGAAAAATGTCGATAAATATGTGGGAAATGCCGAACACAAAAGCATAGCGGCGAGAGCGGCGGTAAGATAATAAAAAAGAAGGCCACAGCAGGCGTCCAGTCTGAATATGGCCTTTTTATTTTACATCTTTTGTGGAGCATTGACTCCCAATATACCCAGTGCATTGGCCAAAACCTTGCGCGTGCTGTCTATTAGCAACAGCCTGGCCTTCATGACCTGCTCGTCTACACCAATAACCCGGCATTCAGTATAAAACGAATGGAAAAGAGATGCAAGATCGGTGGCATAATGGGTTATCCTGTAAGGCTCCAGCCGCGAGGCGGCCAGGCCTATTTCCTCCGGATAGCTCGCCAGCTTTTCCAAAAGCGCATACTCCTCGTCCTTTTTTAGATAGGACAAATCTGTATCCTTAAGGTCCGGTACCTTGATGTCAATGGAAGAGGCATTTCTCAAAATGCTGCATATTCGTGCGTGGGCATACTGCACATAGAATACCGGGTTTTCATTACTCTCCTTTATGGCAAGGTCCATATCAAATTCAAACTGCGAATCGGCAGATCTCATATTAAATAAAAACCTCACGGCATCTTTTCCCACGGCATCGACCAGGTCGCGTAAGGTAACCATGTTGCCCGTTCTCTTTGACATCCTGGTAAACTGCCCGCCCATCTTAAGCCTAACCAGCTGCATGATTAATACGTTGAGCCGCCCCGGGTCTATCCCCAGTGCCCTCATTGCCGCCTTCATCCTGTCTACATGGCCAGCATGGTCCGCTCCCCATATGTCGATAACCGTGTCAAATCCTCTTTTTATGAACTTGTTCCTGTGATAGGCAATATCGGAGGTAAAATAGGTGGGAATACCGTTCGCCCTCACCAGCACCTCATCCTTGTTACAACCGAAATCGGTAGCCTTAAACCACAGCGCACCGCCACTTTCATATGTGTAACCCTTCTTCTTGAAGAGGTTTATCACATCGGCCACTTCTCCGCTCTTATGGAGCGTGCTCTCCCGGAACCAGACATCATACTGGACTCCATAGGCGTTTAGATCCTTTTTCATCCTATCTATATTTCTCTCCAGCGCCCACTTACGAAGCATAACCTGCCTTTCCCTGGAGTCCATATTAAGGCAGGAGTCGCCGTATTCCTGCGTGTATTCTTTCATCAGCTCTATGAGGTCCTTACCGTGATAACCCTCCTCCGGCACCTCGGACTCCTTGCCGAATAGCTGCAGATATCTTGCTTCCAGCGAAACGCCGAATTTTTCTATTTGATTACCGGCGTCGTTTATGTAAAACTCCTTCTCCACATAGTATCCCGCTCTCTTGAGTATAGACGCCAATACGTCTCCTATGGCTCCTCCCCTGGCATTTCCCAGATGCATGGGACCGGTGGGGTTGGCCGAAACAAACTCTATCTGTACCCTGCGCCCCGCGCCTGCATCAATGTTGCCGAAGTCGCTTCCCATCTCATCGATCTCCGAAAGTACATTATGCAGACGGGCCTTATCCAGCTTGAAATTTATAAAGCCCGGGCCGGCTACCTCTATGGAAGTAACATACTTGGATTCGGGAAAATTCGACTTTATAAGTTCGGCCAGTTCCCTCGGATTTTTGTGGAAAAGCCCGGCCGAAGTCATGGCTGCATTAGAGGCATAATCCCCAAATTTCCTGTCCTTAGGCACCTCCAACTCTGCGTCATGTATATTGACCGGGTCTATGCCGCTCTCTCCGGCAACCTTTGTTAAAGCCTGTTTTATGCCGTTCTTTATTTCATCCTGTATTGTAAAAATACTGTACATCAGTTAATTAACCTCCCTAACAATCATTTTCAGTTCATTGGTACCTATGTATTTGTCATCCAGTAAAAGATGGTAGCTCATATCCAACTCCCCGCCGGTAGTGCGCAAGTCCATATGCATATTCTTACCGATTATACCAAGGTCCGATACACCGCTCTCGGTCATATACGGGGTTATATGTTTTTTATCCTTTTCAAACACCATCCTGCTGTTATATCTGCCGTTATTAAATATATCTACCCTGTCCTTTTGTATCTTCAAGGTGGTTGTCATATCGCTGTCATTTTTATAAACGATGTAGCAGTCATCTATGTTTTTAAAAATCTCCGCTTCTGTAGCAAGTTCTACTGTTTCTGCACCATTGGGTGAGATCTGGGTGCCTGTTGCCCTTACCCACGCCTTTGTCACTTAATCTCCCCCTTTATCTTTTTTATAATTAAATTATGACACCTCGAGTATCCTGCAATAGTTTTTCATTGTTAAACTAATATTTTTGCATTTATATGTAATAAATATACACTATCTGTGATATATTATAATTATAAACTAGTTTGGAGGTATTAAAATTATGTTGTCACCTGAATATTATACCCATTATGGACAAATTGAGCAACAGTTAAGGGAAAGGGAAAGATTTTTCGGCTGTGAGTATTGCGGTTATTCGGTCCAACCTTCCTCTGCAGGGATGAAATGTACATGCTGCCTTAAATACAAAAGAAAAAACAGGGCGAGTACCCTGCAAAATTTATAAAGTAATCAACGTACCTGCTCTCCCTTCCATGGCCTCCTCCGCCTTACCCAGGGAAGTGATTATCACCCGCCGGCCCGGCCGTGACTTAGCAAATTTCACTGCGGCCTGTATCTTGGGAAGCATAGACCCGGGTGCAAACTGCCCCTCTCCTATAAACTCTCCACATTCACTCACCGTCATAAAATCCAGGTCTCGCTGACCCGGTTTCTTATAATTAATCGAGACTTTTTCCACCGTGGTGAGTGTCATAAGTACATCCGCATCTACCAGTTCAGCCAGCTTCTCGGTGGCCAGGTCCTTGTCTATGACCGCCGCCACTCCCTTAAGGCCGCCCTTTTCTTGTACCACCGGCACACCGCCGCCTCCGCATGAAATCACCACATGCCCAGCCTCGATGAGCGTCCTTATTATGGCGTCTTCCACTATCCTCAACGGCCGGGGGGAGGGTACCATCCTCCTGTATCCCCTGCCTGCATCCTCCTTCATTACGTAACCTCTCTCCGCGGCCAGTCTTCGGGCCTGCTCTTCAGTATAAAATGATCCGATGGGTTTGGAAGGATTCTTAAAAGCCGGATCATCCATGTCCACAACCACCTGTGTAATGACGGTCGCTACGGATTTATTAACGCCGTTTCTTGCCATCTCGTCACTGATGGCCTGCTGGAGATGATAACCGATGTAGCCCTGGCTCATGCTTCCACATTCCGGCAGAGGCATGGCATCAAATTCTCCTGATTTTGCAGCCGCTTCGTATATGGATAAAATCTGTCCGACCTGCGGTCCATTGCCGTGAGTAACGATTACCTGATGTCCCTGCATCATCAGCTTTACTATCGGCCGGGCGGTAAGCCGGGTACAATTATACTGGCCCATTGCCGATACATCCTTAGGATCAGCCTGGAGGGCGTTGCCCCCCAAAGCCACTACTATCCTCGACATGACCCATCCCTCCCGATCCTTTTATGATACAGTGGCAACCATGATAGCTTTTATTGTATGCATCCTATTTTCCGCCTCATCAAACACCTTGGAGTACTTACTCTCAAAGACCTCATCGGTGACCTCCATCTCGCCTATATCCTTGGACATAACAGTATCCCTGTTATGGAAGGCGGGCAGGCAATGCAAGAAAATAACGTCCTCCTTGCCAGTGTCCCTTATGAGATCCATATTCACTTGATAAGGGCTTAAGAGCTCTATCCTATCTTTCATCTTGCTTTCTTCGCCCATGGAGGCCCATACATCGGTATATATGGCATCCGCACCCTTTACAGCCTGCGCCGGGTCTTCACACAACTCTATGGTAGCTCCCGTTTCCACGGCTATTTTTTTGGCCTGGCCCACAACGGACTCCTGTGGCCACAACCCACTCGGTGCGCCTGCGGAAAAATGCATCCCCATAAGTGCACAGCCCATCATAAGGGAGTTGCCTACGTTATTTCTGGCGTCGCCCATGTATGTAAGTTTTAAACCTTTAATATATCCGAAGTGTTCCCTGCAGGTGAGAAGATCGGCTAAAACCTGCGTGGGATGCGCATAATCCGTGAGACCGTTCCACACGGGTAGCCCGGAGAATTTAGCCAAATCCTCCACTGTCTGCTGTTTGAATCCCCTGAACTCTATACCGTCAAACATCCTTCCCAGCACCCTTGCCGTATCCGCCACAGTCTCCTTCTTGCCCAGCTGAATATCGTCCTTGCCCAAATACTCAGGATGGGCACCCTCATCCACACAGGCAACCGTAAATGCACACCTGGTTCTGGTCGACGGTTTTTCAAACAAAAGAGCTATATTTTTGCCTTCCAACATATTGCCATTAATGCCCGCTTTCTTTTTGTTCTTGAGAGCGTCAGCCAGGTCTAGAAGGTATTCCATCTCTTGCACAGTAAGTTGACCAATGGTAAGCAATGATTTGCCTTTCATGTTTATCGGCATTATAATCCTCCTCCATGATATAATTTATATTTAATCTCAATATAACCCTACCACAATAGCGGCTCCCTCAAAAGAGGCATACTCATACAGCGCGGGCCTCCCCGGCCCCGGGAGAGTTCGGAACTGGGTATGATAATTACCTTTACTCCATTTTTCTCAAGTTCATTGTTGGTAACATAATTCCTATCATAGGTCACGACAACACCGGGAGCAATCGCCAGTGTATTGGACCCGTCGTTCCACTGCTCCCTGCCTGCGGCTATCATATCCCCATTACCGCACTCTATAAGCTTTATGGATGGTAGATCCAGTGTCTGTTTAAGTATATCGGCTATCGGCATCGCCTTATGCTCAATATTTAATATTTTGCCCTCTCCTCCGGAAACCTCATATATGCTGAGCGGTCCCTCTACACCCGGGTGTATGGTGAACTTGTCGTAATCCACCATTGTAAACACCGTATCCAGATGCATAAAAGCCCTGATCTTAGGTATCTCGAACACCAATACCTTTTCAAAATCCGAATCTGCAAACAGGTTTTTAGCCATTATCTCAATAGCTTGCGGCTGTGTTCTCTGGCTGCATCCTATCGCCACCGTCTTGTTATTTAGTACAAGTATATCTCCCCCTTCAATGCTGAATGGGTAAGAACGATCATACCAAATATTGGGGTTCCCTGCTTTAAACAGAGGATGGTACCTTGATATGTATTCTATAAAAAGGCTCTCCCTCTTTCTGGCTGCGGTATACATCCTGTTAATAGCAATACCCTTGCCGATACATGCAGCCGGATCCCTGGTAAAGTAAAGATTGGGCATGGGATCAATATAGAAGGGATAATCATCCTCAATGATTGAAGCCAAGGTGTTTCCGTACACTTTGACTTCATCCTTCCTCACGCCCGACATCAGCTTTAGTACCAAATCCTCAGGGGCCATCTTCGTAAAGAATTCCTTCAAAGCCTCTGCCAATGCTTGTGATGTTATACCGCTCTCTCCAAAAAAATCATCCAAAAACCTGTCTTCAACCTCATGATCATCCAGTACGTCAGCAAGAAGGTCTTCCAAATATAAAACCTCTACACCGTAATCTCTTAATATCGAGGCAAAACGGTCATGTTCTTTTTGCGCTGTCTTAAGGTACGGTATATCATCAAAAAGAAGTTTCAGTAAATATTCCGGCACAAGATTTTCCAGTTCACCATTCGGCCGGTGCAACATAACTCTTTTAAGTCTGCCAATCTCCGATTTGACTTCTATCACTTTATCCCTCCTTTATGCCATCCATAAACATATGCTATAAAGATTATACAATAATTGCATAAGATATGAAAGTGCCGCAATATATTTCTTTGGCAAATTAGCTTTATATATATCCATCTACTGTTAAATTAAAGCATTTTTCAAAGCTAGATCCCTCATAATATATATAAATCTCATTTTATTTTGTTTACATCAATATTTATGCTCGGAGATTATACATTTACATAATATTTATGCACTCGTGGCAATCAGTTGCGGATGAATTGCCACCATATAAAAGAACCCTGCCTTAAGCTCATTTGATCGGCAGGTTAAAAATGTTTGTACTTGTATTACTTTTTCAGTTAAGCATCATAATTATTCTCGAAAAAATAAAAAAGCCGCATTTATATGCGGCCGGGGTTATAATTAAATATCTTGAAAAATATCTAATGAAAGGTTGATAAGTTCATCCAGCAACTCTTTATAGCTCATACCGGAGGCCTTCCACAATTTGGGATACATACTCACATCGGTAAACCCGGGTATGGTATTGAGTTCGCTTACATATATTTTTTGCGTATCCGTCTCATAAAAGAAGTCGACCCTGGCCAGGCCGCAGCAGTCGACAGCCTTGTACGCCCGCACAGCCAGACCCTTTATTTCTTCTATCTTATCTTCCGGAATGTCCGCCGGTATCAGCAGCCTTGTCTTATCATCATAATACTTGGCATTATAATCGTAGAACTCTCCAGCCGGCACTATCTCTCCCGCTGTGGATGCTTCAGGTTCCCCATTTCCCAAAACCGCACACTCCACATCCTTGCATCTTACAGCTTTCTCAACAATCACCTTCCTGTCATAGCGTAAGGCCAGGTTTATTGCCTCCTCAAGCTCAAGTTTGTCATGGGCCTTCGTGATGCCAACACTGGAACCCATATTGGCCGGCTTGATAAATGCAGGGTAACCAATATTTTTTTCAATCTCTTGTGTTAGATCATCTTGCCGTGCCCGCCACTTCCTACCGGTATAAGCAACATATGGCACTATAGGTAGGCCTGCACACTCAAAGAGCCTCTTTGTAAATACCTTATCCATACCTGCCGAGGAAGCGGCAACACCTGACCCCACATAGGGAATACCCGCCAGTTCTAATAGCCCCTGTATGGTACCGTCCTCTCCTTTCGGCCCGTGAAGAACAGGAAATACAACGTCCAGATGTACAAGCTTCATTTCACCGTTTGTAAAATACATCAGCCCTTTATAGGACGGGTCCGGCGGCAGAATTGCCTTATAAGAGTCGTTTACCCAATCACCCTTAAGGTCATCTATTTCTCCCGCGTATAGATACCAATGCCCTTTTTTAGTTATTCCTATAGGCACAATATCATATTTTTGTTTATCAAGATTCTTTATCACGGAAACAGCAGACATTATAGATACGTCATGCTCACCCGATTGTCCCCCGAATAAAACCCCCAGTTTTAAAGACAAATAAAACTCCTCCCATCATGTTGTGATATAGTATTATTTTATTCAAAAACTAGGGGTAATGGCAATATAAGATATTGAAGTATCCTTCAAGATTATAGGGTTTTACTTCTTTTTTCATCAGGTTCAATATGGATTGTGACATCCGTTATGCCGGGATAAGCATCCTTCAGTCTATCTTCGATCACATCGCATATTTCATGTGCCTCTAATACACTTAAATCTTCATTGACCAACACATGAAGATCCACCTTTATGTCGTCCTCTCTGCCCCGTGTCCTCACCTTATGGCAGGATTTAACACCGTCTATACTATCTACAAGCTTTGCTACGCCTTGCTCATCCAGCGCTGCCGAATCGACAAGTATGTCCGTACTCCGGGAAAATATCCCCCAGGCAGCCCGGCCTATCATTATAACTATAAATATCGATACGGCAACATCGGCCAAGTGTATCCCAAGTCTGGCAAATATAAGACCGGCTACAACGGACAGCGAGACAAACACATCACTGGCCGTATGGATGGAATCTGACGCCAAAAAATCACTTTTGAGCTGCGCCGCCTTACTCCTCTCATAGGCCGCTACAAATATATTTACTGAAATAGTTATGATCATAACTATAAAACTGTATGCATTGGCATTAACTATGGCAGGGTTTTTGATCCGATCCACTGCCCCTGATATAACGCCAAAACATACCGCCACCAGCATCACGCCTATCACCAGTGTCACCATAGTCTCTATTTTTTTGTGCCCATAAGGGTGTTTTTCATCTGATGGCTTGTATGCAAAAGAAATAGCTACAAGTCCTATGACGTTACTGCTTACGTCGGCTAGGGAATGATAACCGTCCGCTATCATACTCATTGAGTTTATCATATGGCCCGTCGCTATCTTCAGGGCACAAACAAGTATATTACATATAAGCACTATGAGATTGACCCTGGATATATCTTTATAGTCGTCCAAAACAAGCCCCTCCTTAAACCGCATCCGTTCATCTTATTTAAACATTATATGCATGTTATATATCATGTGCAACTGTTTCCCATTAATATCAATCATTATCAATTGAGATCTCTTTTGCATATAAGCTATATTATTACCCTTTTACCGAATATTTTATTTTGTTTCCGTACTTCTGTGAAGAAAGCAGTCCCAGTCATTCTAATTCAAACACAAAGCTACGTATCGAGGCGTAAGTACCTAAATTCAATATTGATTATCCCCATCTACTTAATATGGCCTTTGCTGGGAACCGGCTGCTATCCGGCGGTGTATATAAAATCGAGGGAAGTATCATTGTCTTAATACTGAACATACTGTTTACAGCTATATTTATATATTTAATAAGAAAACGCCCGACTGTTAGTTAAAAAAACCGTCTCCATTATTCTAAAATTCACCCCTTGACAGCTTCAACTTCTTCTGCTAAAATTACACACAATATCAAACGGAAAGGAGATCACACCATGAAACTCACATTGCATATTTGGCAAGCTTGGCATAGCTGAGTAGGCTCGTTTTGTTACAGGCCTACTTTATTTCGCAAGAAATTTAGGGAGCCTGTGCCGGTGTGGTCCAAGAAAAATTGACAAAGACACTGCATGGTGCAAATCTGTGTGGTGTCTTTTTTTATATTTAAAAAGGATCCAGCCTCCAGGGCTTCCGTCAATTTGAAAAATATAAAATTGGAGGAAAAATAATATGGAAAATAAAACCATTAATCCAGTCAAGGGAACTTTTGGTCAATTCGGAGGTCAATATGTCCCAAAACCAATCGCTGATGAACTCAACAAGATTGCCGATGCTTACGCTGAATGCAAGGAAGACCCCGGCTTTCACGACGAACTTTACTCTTACTATAAGGATTATTCCGGCCGGCCCACCCCATTGTATTTTGCCGACTCGTTGACAGAAGAACTCGGCGGCGCTAAGGTCTATCTAAAACGCGAAGACCTGAACCACTTAGGCGCCCACAAGCTCAACAATGTCCTCGGCCAAATACTCTTAGCCAAGCGAATGGGTAAGACCCGTGTCATCGCTGAAACCGGTGCCGGACAGCACGGAGTCGCTACAGCTGCCGCTGCTGCCAAATTTGGCATGGACTGTACCGTTTACATGGGCAAAAAAGATGCCGATCGCCAAAAATTAAACGTCTTTCGCATGGAACTTATGGGAGCAAATGTGGTCGAAGTCACCGACGGCTATTCCGACCTGTCCAATGCCGTCAATAAGGCCTTTGAAGATTTAGCTGAAAACTTCGACTCCACCTTCTATCTTGTCGGATCTGCCGTTGGTCCTCACCCTTATCCGACCATGGTCCGTGACTTTCAAAGCATTATATCCAAGGAAATGCGCCAGCAAATCCTGGAAAAAGAAGGCCGTTTGCCTAATGCGGTCATCGCTTGTGTCGGCGGCGGGTCCAATGCAATCGGGTCTTTCTACAACTTTATCGATGATGAAGACGTCCGCCTGATTGGTGTGGAAGCGGCCGGTGAGGGTTTGGATATCAAAAAAAATGCGGCTTCGATTAATTGCGGTGAAATCGCCACCGGTCATGGCATGAAATCCTACTTCCTCCTAGGCGAGGATGGGAAATTTGCGAAAACCCACTCCATCGCCGCAGGCTTAGATTATGTCGGCATCGGTCCTGAGCACTCTTTCTTACATGACATTAAACGGGCAGAATTCGTGGCTGCTACCGATGCCGAAGCCCTAAATGCCTTCCAACTTCTTTCGCGGATTGAAGGTATTATTCCAGCTTTAGAAAGTTCCCATGCCGTTGCTTACGCTCAAAAAATTGTACCAGACATGGCCAAGGATGATATCGTAATTATCAATCTCTCTGGACGGGGTGACAAAGACGTTCCTCAAGTCATGGATATGTTAGCCAACCAATAATTATATTATATTAATTACTATAAGTTTTTTGGCGGACAGGCAAACCATACTCACTGTTTTCCTGTTCGCCAATTTCTCACTTCTTAACCCTAAAATTCCTAGATTAAATATGCCTTAGATTTTGTAGTTGAACCATCCCATATCAAATCCGCTCATTTAAACAAAGAGGCCTATTGGCAATCACGCTTTTAGGAAATCTCGGTTTTTACAAACTGCTGAAGCGGTTATCCAATACCACCGTAAAAGATTCCGGCTATATATACCAATATGGTAACACCGACAAATACATACCGTGTCATCGGCTCAAACCAGGAGCCCAGTGGTTTTTTACGCCCAAGCTGTACCTGCTCCCTGGCAAATCCACGGCCGCAGACCCAGAAGAACATAATCCCGGCAAGCAGCGCTCCCAAGGGAATTATATAAATGCTGACTATATCCATCCATTCACCCAATACATCGCCGTTTTCTATAAATATTCCCACCATGGCACTTATTATTCCAACAATTATTACCGACTTTGTTCTCGAAAATTTAAATCTCTGTTGTAAAGCCTCAATAGGTGTTTCAAATAAATTAACCAAAGAAGTGACACCGGCAAATAACACAGCGATAAAAAATAAAGCAGCAAATAGAAAGCCCGCCGGCATTTGTTTAAATACCTCCGGCATTGTTATAAAGAGCAGCGGCGGCCCGGACGCCGGATCGAGGTTAAACGCAAATACGGAAGGTATGACAACCAGAGCAGCCAGCATAGCTGCCAACGTGTCAAATATTGCTACGTTCTTTGCGGAATCGACCACATCCTCCGTTTTCTTTAAATAACTGCCGTATACAACAGTCCCGGAACCTGCTAGCGATAATGAAAAGAATGCCTGGCCCAGTGCATAAATCCATGTTTTAGGATTGCCCAAAAATCCCCATCTCGGTTTCAAAAGATATGTGTAACCCTTTGCAGCGCCCGGCAAAAATGCCACCCTTACACACAAAATTATGAACATCACATAAAATGCAGGCATCATAAATTTATTCATTTTTTCTATTCCCTGTGATATCCCCGCAGTCATTACTATAAATGTAAGTATCAGTGCCGCCATATGCCATCCGATACTGCCGAAGTTGCCTGCTATTGCTCCAAAATACGCTCCGCTGTCGGGGGCTTTTACCATTGCGCTGGTAATCGATCCCACAGTGAACCTTAAAATCCAGCCTACTACAACCGAATAACCGATGGCTATACCCAGTGATCCAATAGCGGGAATAAGACCTATCAAATCGCCATGCTTTTTCCCTTTTCTCTCCATGGCTTTTTTGAATGCTCCTAAAGGTCCCGTCCCCATTGCCCTGCCAAAAGCCATTTCTCCCATGACTCCGGTAAATCCGATGAGCGCAACCCATATGACGTAAGGTATCAAAAACGCCGCTCCGCCGAACTGCCCGACTCTATATGGAAATAACCAGATATTGCCCATACCCACCGCAGATCCGATACACGCCAAAACAAAACCTATTTTGCTGCTAAAACTATCTCTATGCTTGGAAGATTGTACACCCTTCTCCATGCATTCACCTCTTTATTGTTTAATAAACAACTTTGTAGGGGATAAAGAGATAAACACCCTACAAAGTTATAAATATAAAACGATTTGGATTTTTAATCAATTATAACCCTATTTTTCTATGGGTTCAAGGGTGGCTGTAAAATGCCTTAGCACCCGCGGCTGCCATGTGATTCTATAGCCTTTAACTTTACTTGCACTCTTCTTAATCGCAATTAAAGCTTCTGCCATTATATCAAAATGAGACTGTGTATAAACCCTCCTGGGAACAGCAAGCCTTGTGAATTCAAAATCCGCTTTAAGCTGCTTACCGGTGTCCGGATCATTACCTAGCATGTACGAACCGATATCGCACGCCCTGATTCCCGCTTCTTTATATAACTCTACCGCCAGGGCCTGGCCGGGGAATTCATAGTAAGGGATCTGCGGAAACATCGCCCTGGCATCAATAAACAAACCATGCCCGCCCACGGGCGATTGGTATGCAATGCCTTCATCGTCTAATATACTTGCCAGATACTCCATCTGGCCATGCCGGTATTCAAGATATTTCTCTTCCATGCCTTCATACAGTCCGATAGCCAATGCCTCAAGATCCCTTCCGGAAAGACCTCCATAGGTTATAAACCCTTCAAGGGCAATACAGTTTTCCGTCACCTTTTGATATAATTCTTTATCGTCCTTAATCCCAATAAGCCCGCCCATGTTGACAATAGCGTCTTTTTTTGCGCTCATGGTAAACATGTCCGCATAACTGAACATTTCCCTTGTTATTTTCTTGATTGAGGAATTCTTAAATTCATCCTCTCTCAACTTGACAAAATAAGCATTCTCCGCAAACCTGGCGGCATCTATGCATAACGGAATGCCATATTTTTTACATAGGGTGGAAACCTCCCTCATATTTTCAACGGAAACAGGCTGCCCGCCTGCCGAATTGTTTGTTATTGTCATCACGACCAGGCCGACATTTTCCCTGCCATGTTCATTGATCAATTTTTCTAATTTTTCTACATCCATGTTCCCTTTAAATGGCGCTTTCAAGGATGGGTCCAAGGCCTCTTTTACCACACAATCTATCGCCCGGGCACCCGTAAGCTCCACATGCGCCCTGGTTGTGTCAAAAAACATATTGGAGATGGCAACCTTGCCTGGTCCTATAAGCAGGTTGAATAAAACCTTTTCCGCCGCCCTGCCTTGATGCACCGGCTGTATATATTTATACCCGAATATGTCCCGTCCGGCATCCACAAGCCTGTAATAGCTCCTTCCACCTGCATATGCCTCGTCGCCCCTCATCACTCCCGCCCACTGGACATCACTCATAGCATTGGTTCCGGAATCCGTAAGCAGATCGATGTAAACGTCTTCTGCTCTCAGGCTGAAGACATTATAATTAGCCTCTTTGATTTTTTGCTCCCTTTCCTCACGGTTTGGTACTTTAATTGTCTCCACCATTTTTATCCTGAATGGTTCCGGGATATATTTTTTAGCCATTGCAGTTACCCCCTTTGAATTTAGCATCCAATTTTATCCTTCTACAAATATATTATCATTACTTGAATATATGTCAATATATTTTTTCTTTTCTAACATATATTACATATAAACTAAAAAAGACCGGGGATTTTTCTCCGGCCTTTACTGTTATTTAATAATTAATTTAGAATACGTATCTTCTTAAGCGGTCAAATGCCTCTTCAACACGCGAGAATGGCAGAGCAAGATTCATCCTTATACCGTATTCTCCATGGAAGGGACGTCCATCCTGCCACATAACGCCTACCTCGGCCCCGGTCCTTTGCAACTCGTCGATGGTTTTCCCGTGATCCCGGCACCACTCGGCACAATCAAGGAAGAGCATGTATGTGCCCTCCGGCTTTGCCAGGGATACACCCTTAAAGTTTTCCTTTATAAAATCATAAGCGTAATTTACATTTTTACTAAGCACGCTTTTCAATTCATCAACCCATTCCTCGCCTTCCGGGCTGTATGCACCTATAAGTGCCCACATGGAGAGAACGTTCATTTCATTATAATGTGACAAGGAAGATTCCTTTTCCATACGGTCGCGCAATAAACTATTATAGATAATGTGGTAACTACCTACCAGGCCGGCCAGATTGAATGTCTTTGAAGGGGCATACAGTGCAATCGTACGGTTCATTGCATCATCTGAAACCAGCTGGGTGGGTGTATGCTTATGTCCGTTTATGAGGATATCCGACCATATTTCATCCGAAACAACAAAAACATCATTGTCCTTATATACCTGCATCGCCTTTTCAATCTCTCCGCGTTCCCATACACGGCCGCATGGATTATGCGGAGAACAGAAGATGGCAGCATGAATATTGTATTGTTTTATTTTCTTGTCCATATCTTCATAATCCATACGCCATATGCCGTTTTCATCCTTCTTGAGCAGGCTGTGAACTATATTATAGCCATTGTTTTCAATACAACTTGTAAAACCTATATAAGTCGGTGAGTGGACCAGCACGTTGTCTCCCTTGGAGCACAAAATATTAAGCGCGCTGACAACTCCGCCAAGGACACCGTTTTCGTAGCCGATACATGCCTTAGTCAGATTTTGTACACCGTTACGGTTTTTTTGCCAGTTGATAATATTATCATAATATTCATCCCTGGTAGAAAAATATCCAAAAGCAGGGTGCTCCGCCCTTTTAATTATAGCCTGCGTGATGGTAGGTACCGTGGGAAAATTCATATCCGCCACCCACATGGGTATCTGCTCAAAACCGGGTTTTGTTTTAGCACCCGGGACCGGGCCGCCGCCCTCAGGTATATCCACGGCTATCGAGTCTTTGCCATGGCGATCCATAATACTGGTAAAATCATACTTCATAAGCATAAGCCTCTTTTCAAGTAATTTTAGCTGCAAGATATTAATGATGTTCTGCACTTGCCATTTTAAGCTACATACGCAGTATATGTCAAAAAATAATCTCTTGTTAACTATTTTTAAATATGTAAATAAATAAAAAGACCGGGGATAAACCCCGGCCTCCTTTAAGGGCGGCTGCCATGTTCATTTTGAATACTTTTTTCTGCCCTCTCTATAGCCAGCCTGACCAGGTTACCGCAGTCCCGTGAAGGTACTCCTCCCCAGCCCTCCCTGGCTACAATGTCGTCTACTCCCAACTCTCTGGCAAGCTCATACTTTAAATTGTCAGACATTACACTGTTTCTCCTTCGTGACATATCTGACTCATCTCCCCACCAGAAAAACGGAATTTGAGGTTTCCCTCGTAATTATTGTACCCTTAAAGACAATAATTATCGGGTATATTACATGGTAAGTTTGCCCTCGTCTGTCTCAATTATCTGTAGTACCTGATCCTCGTTCCCTGTTTGTGCATTTATATATACATAGTAAGTATTTCCACCATAATTTCCCATAAATTCATAGGTAAGAACCTCCTTGCCACCGGTCAGCGGTATAACGGCCAGTCTGACCTGCTCTATATTGAGATTCAGGCTGACTCTTTCTTCGGCCTGGCCTTGTGTCAGTTTAGGCTTCCCGATAGTCCTTTGCGTATGGGACATATAGTAGTTCATGGCATCAAAACCGACCACACTTCCGTCATCCAATGCCACCTTTACCTTAATGAGATCGGGGTAATATATAATGCCGTCTTTGCTATATGCATAATTTATTACGGCCGTATCATCGTATTTCATGGAATATGTAGGCACCATACCCTCATAGCCGTTTCCTTTAAGGAAATTATCCGCATAACCCGCGGCTTGTTTTACAGATATGTTTATATTGTTGACATTCCTGTTATCTATCATCCATATGACATGCCCGCCGATCTTGCTGACATTGAGGAAATAATCCGAATCACCTTTTTTAACCTCAAGGCCCAAACCCTGTATCGGCCCGCCCACATAGCTGTACTGGCTGACACTGTCGGCATTTTTTATACCTAGAAAACCCACTGCTTTTTTCTTTGCGCCGGCGAGATCTGTAACACTGCCGGTCACGCCCTTAGGCCGGGTCTTTTCCAGTGCCGATGAAAAGGGACCGTCATATATCAAAGTCGGCATATCCGACATATTTTTTTCTATGGCTCCAAATTTCCGGCCCACAAGTTTATCTGAAATGTAATCAAGCCTAGTTCCCGCCCTGCTTTTTAAGTCACTATATTTTACAGTCCCTGATACAAGCTCGCCATATAGCTTGTGCAGTTCCGTAGAAATATCTCCCGTCATACCTTGAAGCTTTGTAAGGTTCTTACGATCCTCACTGGAAAATTCTATGCCCCGCGCTCTTTTTCTCTCCAGGCTGTATGAATAATCACCTATTTGATTTAAAAGTTTGGACGTGTTTTCCACCGTTGCCGACGGTACTGGAAGCTGACCTAGGGCTTCTATCGCCGTAAAAGCCCTCCTGTGTATATCCGTAAGCGTTAAAATATCCATGTCTTCTTCCTCAGCCACCTGAAGTTTGGACAAGCCCACCTGCATATTTTCCATGTTGTCTACAAGCTGATAGAAGGCCCTGTCATATTGTCCATTGAGATAACGATAGTAAAATGTCTTCTGATTATATTGGTAGACTCCAAATATACCTAAACAAATCACTGATGCAACCATGACCAAGGTTATTATATTTTTTTTCTTAAACTTCATTTTATCACCTCGCAAACCTATGTCGGCCTATAACGGTCAGAACCGGCCGGGCCCATATCCAGCGGCTTGTGGTCTTAGCCGGATTATAGTAATAGATCGCTCCGCCTGAAGGATCCCAGCCGCTTAAAGCGTCCTTTGCAGCCCTTACCGATTCATTATCTGGATCCATCCACATCTGTCCCTCTGCAACCGCTGTGAAGGCACCCGGTTGATATATAACCCCGGAAATAGAATTAGAAAACTTTGAGCTTTTTACCCTGTTAAGCACCACGGCACCTACGGCTACCTTGCCGACATATGGTTCTCCCCGGGCCTCGCCGTATATAAGATGCGCAAGTATCATGTATTCGTCCCTGTTGGATACACCCCGCGACGGGGACTCGCTGGCCGCGACTCTCTTATCGGTTTTACCAACTTTATCAGCTTTACTTATCTGTACTCCTTTACCGCCTTTAGGCCGTAAAGACAGAGAGGTACTGTACGCCGCCCCCTGGGCAAATAATGTAACAACCAGAATAGCAGTCAAAAATAAAGTCCTGTATTTTTTACGCATGGTATCCCCTTCCGTTCTTCACAGTTATACTTACATCAAATCAACGTTATCTTCTGTATAAATCAGGATTTTTATTCCTCAACAGCATATTTATATACTACCGCCGGATATCTACATAGTATAAGCGGTATAGCCCTTGTGCTATACCGCTTATGTTGTAGAAATATGCATTTATTACCCCAACCCAATCCTTACTCAGGGGTTATCTTTTGGAAAGCAAGCCTTAATGAATCTGTTAATCTGCCTGCTATATCTTCAATTATTTCAACACCTTTTAATTTTACCTGAATCTCCTGCTGCGGACGGCTTGGTGCATTACTTTGCACCTTTTCTTCAGGCTGCCGCTGAGTATTATCTGTCTTCGCCTTGCTTTGTACTTTATCCTGCGGCATTTGCTGCGCCTTATCCTGTGCGTTGTCTTTCACCTGTATCCTTTCGGTGCCGCTTGCCTTATCGGTGGATATATCCTCTATTTCTTTATCGGTAAGAACCCTGGAGAGTTCCTCCTTCACATCATCATCGGCCTGGCCGTGAGTCACATCAATGAAACAGAGGGGAGGGAACATCACACACCACCAGTTTTTACCTTTGCCATCGCCTATCACAACGCGAAGCGCATCATAGTCTCCCTCCGGCAAGGCAATATTTCCATATGACTTAATGGGGAATTCGTACCTGCCCATGGCTACCTTGACCGGATAATCATATCCCTCGCTTTTAATTATCCTATGGGCTATACTCTTGATTTCATCCTTTTTCCCTGCAATGATCTCCTGGGCCTCCTCTTTGCTTTTAGCATTAGCCAAATAGCCACTTAAATATCCGGTAACCTCATCCTTTACCTTAAGCTTGAGCTGCTGGTCTTTAGGATCATCACTGTTGGCAATGACATGAAACCTAAGCAGTTTGCCCGATAGGTTCTTCTGCAGGCTATACTGCGGCAAAGTGTATCCCGTCAGCATCACTGCTATAATTAAACCTGACAATATCAAAGCAGTCCATTTCATACAAAAACCCCACCTTTCTTCGTTATTAAGAATTATTAACAATAGGTAGGGTTTTTATACATTTCTTGAATTTTTCTTATGCAAGTATAACTTTAGCCATAATAAGATCTTCCGGCTTATCAACATCATTACCTATCTCGGCATAATCCGATATTATCGCCTTGGCTGTTATATCAAGCATGCCGCAAACCTTATTCTCAATCATTTCAATTGAAAGATATTTGAATAAAAATGCAAATATAAGGCCGGGCCCAAACAGGAAAGCAATCTTAGCCGGATTTTTTCTGTTATCGACAACATAGTTAAGAACCGTCATACACCTGTCAACAATCGATGGATTCACATAAAAAATATTTCCTCCCGTAAAGGTCCCGTCTCTCAATGTCACATACGTCCTCTTGGCCCCCGGAAACTTCCTTTCGCAGTTATCCCTTGTGATTATCGGATAGCAGAAATCTGCACCTATCCACTCGGACTTACCTATAAAATCCTTTATTGCGTCAGAGGTTATGTACGGTATATCGCCCGTCATTATAATAATCCTACGATCATCTGCAAACCAGTTTATACCTTTTATAATGTTGCTAAGTATATCGGGGGCTCCCGGCGTAAATTCCAATCCCCGCGCATCGCAAAATTCACTGGTTTCCATGTTTCCCACAACAAGTATTTTATCTACGATGCCGGTACTCTTAGCTGCATCCACCACATATGAAAGCATAGGCCTGCCGTTTATATCAACTAAAGCCTTGCCGGGTATCTTTTCCGTCTCATTGTTCCCCGCTAAAATCACAGCATTTATCATATTAAACCACCTTTAATATCAATTTTTGCAAAGAAAAGCATAAAAGACAACTATATAGTCTTGGTATAATAAACGAAAGAATATTTATATTGAAGTGCTTCATATGCATTTATCAAAACTTTCTGTTCATTGAATATACCAAAAACCGCCGAGCCGCTACCGGTCATCATAGCCTTGACCGCTCCCAGCTCATAAAGCTCTTTCTTTATATTTGCCAGGGAGGGCACAATCTTAAAGGCAGCTTTTTCCATCACATTCACCATTTCATCCGTATTAAGGCAGGGACAGCTTCTTAAGAATTTTTTAACGTCCCCGTGATTATAATCCATGTCATCCAGCACACGGTATATCTTTTTTGTAGAAACTGAAGCCTTCGGCTTTACAATAATAAGACTTAAATGCATAGGCTTTAGATACGTAAGCACCTCGCCTCTGCCCTCAGCCAGTGCCATACCTCCCCGGATAAAGAAAGGAACATCGCTGCCCAGCTTTGAAGCAATACGCATTAAGTCCTCATCGGTCTTATTGAGATGCCATAGCCTGTTTAAACCTACCAAGGTACGGGCTGCATCAGAGCTACCGCCCCCCATGCCCGATCCGATCGGAATGTGTTTTTTAATCCGTATATAAGCACCGAGGTCACGCCTACCTCCCCGAAGTAAACGCGCCGCCTTATAAGACAAGTTAAATTCCGCGGGAACACCGGCCATGTCCACTTTTATAAACCGCGGCAACGGTTTCATGTATATCATATCATGAAGGCCGACGGTGTGCATTACTGTTATTATATTATGATATCCATCCTTCCTCCCGTTTAATACGTCAAGGAAGAGATTTATTTTCGCATATGCCTTTAAAAACATTTGTTACCTCTTTAATAGTAAAATTTGCTGCATATGCTACATATTATAATCTTATAAAGGTTTTATGTAAATAGAATAAGGCCGGCAAAATTATACCGGCCTACAAAAATGCCGCCCGATAATTAACAGGCGGCACACTCTACCTTATTCAGACTTATTTTTTATAATATGCATGGTGAAAATAGACATCTCCCAGAGGATCCACCATATATCCCTGCAGTTTTGGATCTACTATTGCATAATTGATATTAAAATAAATAGACAGCACCGGTGCATCGTCCATAAGTATATCTTCAGCCTTATGGAGATAACTCATCCTCTCGCCGGATGAGGCGGCTGTCTTGGATTTTCTTACAGCTTCATCAAACTGCTTGTTGGAATACTGTGCATCGTTATTGCCCATGCCTGTTTGCATCATATCCAAAAAACTCATAGGGTCTATATAATCGGATACCCAACCCCATCTTGCTATCTGATAATCATGGGTCTGCCTCCTGGTTGCCATGAAAACCTGCCATTCCTGGCTGGACAACTTAATCCTCACTCCCAGGTTTTGCTTCCACATTTCCTGTACTGCCTCTGCCATGGCCTTGTGGCTTTCATTGGTATCATACAGTAGTGTTATTTCGGGCAGTCCCTTACCGTTTGCATAACCTGCCTCGGCCAATAGTTTCCTTGCTTCTTCCACATGGGCCTCCTGCGGGTCAAAGTAATCACCCCTTGTCTTACGAAAGTCCTTATCTGGATCTGCATCGGGTATCCCGTATGGCACCCATGCCGCCGCAAGCTTTTCATCTCCTTTAACCACCTGTTCCACCAGGGCTTTCCTGTCGATAGCCAGTGAAAATGCCTTCCTTACCTTGGGATTGTCAAAGGGCGCCTTCTTCGTATTAAACACATAGGCTTCCGTAGAAAGAAGCGGGTATTCCTTTAATACACCCTTCTTTTTCAATCTTTCAAGATCCGTAGTCGGCGGATTGTCACCATAATCCAAAGAACCCGATTCAAACGATGAAAGCTCGGTGGTCGGCTCTGTAATCATTGTAAATACCAACTTATCGGGTTTAATGTTAGTGGCATCCCAATAGTTTTCATTTTTTACAAATACCACAGAGTCATTATGGTTCCATGCCGCCATCTTAAAAGCACCGTTTCCGATATATGTGTCCGGCTTTTGTGTCCAATTCTCAGGATGGGCCTCCACTATATCCTTTCTCACCGGCATGTATGTCATGAATGCAAACAGCTCCATCATAAAAGGAGTAGGATTTTCCAAGGTAACCTTCAGTGTCTTGTCACCAATAACCTTGATACCGAGGTCCTCCTCTTTTGCTTTGCCCATATTGTAATTCTCACCGTTCTTAATGAAATACAACTGGTATGCATAGCTAGATGCAGTCTCCGGATTTAATACCCTCTCCCATGAATAAGCAAAATCCTCTGCCGTTACGGGTTTCCCATCTGACCACTCGGCATCCCTCAGATGAAACGTAATAGTGCGCCCATCCTTGGATGTCTCCCAGCTCTTTGCAACCCCCGGCTGTGCCTTGGAATTTTTGTCTAATTTAGTGAGTCCTTCAAAATTATGAAGGATGACCTCAGTTCCTGTACCACTGTCTAAAGCCGGATCAATTGTCTGGGGTTCGGATTTCATGTTATATCGGATGACAGTCTCCTTAGCCTTCCCTTGGTCTTTTGTATACTGCTGTCCGGTGCCGCAGCCTGCAGCCACTGACATTATCAACAGGATGGCCAGGCCGACACTTAAAAACTTTTTCATTTGTCTACTTCCTTTCCTCCTTTCCAAATCTTACAATAAAAGTCTTACTTATGCAATAAAAAAATTTAATTTTTTTAATCTTTTTTGCATTCTTTTACTATTATAAGCTTATCTCCCGCTTCCAGCTTATCCTCAGTCAGTTCATTGACATCCATTATCCTCTGCGCAGTGGTTCTGTATTTCTTTGCCACATCCCATAATGTTTCATCCTTATCAATCACACAAACCGTTATGCTAGGCATATCTGGAACCGTTTCATCCTCCGATTCCGTGACCGCCGATATATATGAAATCTCATTCTTACGGTATGCTTTCACATTGCAATCTATAGTACAACGCACATCCAGGGAATTACCATTTAACGAAGACGTTATTTCTGAAAGCGCAAACTCTGCAAAGATGTCGTCATCCTCCTTAATCTCATTCGCATCGACGACATGCCTGAATGGAATTTCCTCTAGACTGAATTTCACGCCTGATTCACTTTTGTAATATACGCTTATGGGAAGTACACCGTCTATGTATATCTTTCCGTCTGATATCTCATGCTCTCCCGGCTGGGCCTGGCCTTTTATAAGCAGTATATCCTGCACATCGTCCGGCAGATCAACGGTTTCATTAAGATCGAGCTGCGTGTCAGAATCATATATCTGGCTTAATCCGGTAAAACTTTCCTTTTCCTCCTCTAAGTTGCTGCTTATAGAATAAACATCCTTTATCACCGTCTTCTCATCATCCTCATATAATTTCACACCTACATCCAGCACAGCCTCTATGCCGATGGTAGAGTTATCTTTTTGCTCTGCATTGACCTCCTCGACTGTGCATTTTATCTCAGGATACATAGTAACCTGGGCATCGGCAATATCCACAAAATGGGAAAAACTGATATCGGTATTATAGCTGTCATACTCCGGCTCTTCAGTGTCCTTCATATAAATAACATCCACATTCAAAGTTCCTTCCACAAGAACCTTGTCGTCTGATATCTGCGGCTCAACCTTGGTAACGGCGGCCGATGCATACAGAACATCCCGTATATTTACATCCTCATCCTCTTCCGGTGCTATATCCTCTCTTACAATCGTCTCCGACGAACCTTCATCCGCCATAAATTTCACCTTGATATCCTCGTTCCTGGTTATGGCATCCTCCATGTCAATGGCTGTAACAGCCTCGGCCTCTTCCCTTTTATTCAAAAATATATCCAAGTTTATCATGTGTTTAACTTGCAATTTCCTACTGTTTAATACATCGCAGTCGGTGTGTTCAACATATCCCTTTATGTCCACACTCGAATCATCCTCCGCGTTTGCAGCATCAAAATAATGGCTAAACTCCTTTACCGCAGTCATGCCTGCAACAGGACTATCAGCCTCAGGCGTTGCATATAAAATGTGTGAAAGTATCCTACCTTCCACAAGTATCCTGCCTGACGTAATCTCACTGCCATCGATTATAAGCTCGGAATCACTCCCTATAATCTCATCCGCATCAGGTTTCACATCAGGTATAAGTATATCGCCGGTAACCATTGTCTTGGTACTCAGCCTCTTTATCAAACTATCGAAGTTAACCATGTCCTTTATAATATCTATAGACATAATAATTCCCTCCCACGTATTACTAATTAATATATAAATATAATACTTGGACGGAAATTATGATTAAAAAAAATAAAAAACCGAGATTAATCTCGGTTTTTTATATACACTTCCGATTTAATTTGTTACCTTGTTACATAAGCTGAGCTCTACAGTTTCAGTTAAAATGTCGGAGTAGCTATAAGAAAGATGCCTGACGGAGTTATCCATATCAACTTTCACTATAAATATACTAGGGTAGGTCTCTTCAATGACACCCTCTTTGATTATGGTTTTCTTCCGTCCTCCGTTAGTCTTAAGTCTGACCTTCTCGCCGATATGCCTGTCGATTACCTGCTTAATCTCAACCAGGGTATTTTTATCGGACAAATATACCACCCCTCTACATATCTTATAATGATTGTAGCACATTTAGCGGTAATTGTCAAATTAAATATTATATACCCTTCTATAAGACTTGTCAAACATAATTTATCCAATATTTTCTGTCCCGGCGCATATAAATATGCTTAAGCTTTGATTATCTTTTATTTTTTATCAATTTCATTTTTACTATACCCAGGCATACCTTCCCTGTATTTGCCCCTCGTATTGAGTCCCCCCATCCCGTCCCGTCCGGTGACTGTGTTCTCCAGAACGTCAGAAGCATTGATTATATCCCTCATATCAGTATAAGCGATCTTCTCACATATAATAACAGGGTCCAGACAATGTATGAGCACCCGCTCAGGAGAGCTGGCATAATTTGCGCCTGCTTCCATAAGCGCTTCATAGAATGATTGGCATGCACCAGCTATGATCACCAGGTCGTCTAGGGAGGGTTCATACTCCCTGGCCATCTTAACAGCTTCAACAAAGTACATGGAATTTTTATAATTCGCGTAATCCATTCTGTCCTCAGCATCTTTTTTCATCGCATCGTGTCCCGTTATGACTAGTATATCCGGTTTATATTTTACAAGCAGATCCTTTACAATCCGGGGCTGTTCTTCTTCCTTTGCCTCTACCCCAACAACATCTATATAAAACTCATTATAAAAATCCTTACATTGTTTTAGATATTCTATATCACTGTCCAGATGGAGCACCCGGCCCGGCCTTTTTAATATACTGCCGTCACTCCTCATATTATTGTTATTGGATTTATGCTCGGTCTTTATTTTTTGTTTTATATTTTTCAAAATATCATCATAATACTTCGTAAACTGGGATGCCCTTACTTTTCCGACGGGTATCAAATCATCTTCATAGGCATCCGCCTCGATCCTGACACATTTACCTTTTATCCTGTATATCATCTTTCCCTTGTTATATCTGTATCCGGCGACAGTAAAGAGTATATCTTCGCCATATGAGTTCCTTACAACCATATCGCCAACTTTCAGCATTGTTCGCACCCCTTTCGTATGTGCCTATGATATAATATGAAAATATATATTGCTGCGTTCTTTTTCTAATAAGATCATTTAATTACATTAGTGATGTATATTTTTCATAAAAGGAAAAATAATATAAATAAGCTCAATCGAAGGAGGTTACTAACTTGAAAGCTACTGGTATTGTAAGAAGAATTGACGATCTGGGCAGGGTAGTAATACCAAAGGAAATAAGACGTACGTTGAGGATAAGAGAGGGCGATCCTCTGGAGATATTTACCGACAGAGAAGGAGAAATCATACTGAAAAAATACTCACCTATTGGTGAATTAAGTGATTTTGCACAGCAATATTCCGACGCCCTTTATCAATCTACGAAGCATATCGTATTGGTAACGGATGGGGATACCATCATTGCCATTTCAGGCGGAGTCAAAAAAGATTATATTGATAAATTAATCAGTCCGGAACTGGAAAAAGTCATAGATGGGAAAAAAACCGTAACCTTAGGAAAAGGAGGAGATGGCAGCCCGATACCAATCTATAACGGAGAGCCGGAAAAAACATCGGGTTCACAGGTAATAACACCGATCATATCCAGAGGAGATTGTATAGGTGCTGTAATCATAGCCAGCAAGGATGACGACATAGAGCTAAATGAAATAGATGTAAAACTATCTGAAACCGCAGCATCATTTCTGGGTAAACAAATGGAAGATTGAGACATGGCCTGCCATAGTGCGGGCCGTTTTTTATTGCAGGCAAAACCGCACAGCTGGAAAATTGCCTGCAATCCTTATATATAAACAAGATTCTTCTATCACTCTACTTAGTAAGTCGTAAAAAATTAATCAGGATGCGTGCCGTAAGTCCCCATATAACGTATTCATTATATATATAAAAATATTCCGGATACTCGGATGTATGCCATTTATATTGGTATCCACCTGGAATAAGATTATATGGAAAGTCATCCGGCGGATCCATCTTAATGGACACATGGTATACCTTAGGTTTATTTTGCTTAAAGAAGTCTATGGGAACCGAAAATACCTCTTTTACTTCCTGGGCACTTGGATTTATGGATTTGTAATCAGATATTTTACCGATATAAGGAAATATCATAAAGTTAAAAGGTGTGATCACTATATCCAGCGGGGCTATGATATCCATTTGCCTCCGTGTAAGGCCCAGTTCTTCAGATGTCTCACGCTCGGCCGTATCCATGCTGCCTTTATCTGTGTCTTCCATGCCGCCTCCGGGAAAACATATTTCACTCGGCTGGCGTTTTATGGTGTCTGCCCTCACCTCGAAGAGTATACATTCCTTGCCGTCTATGTTTGCAATAGGCAGCAACACGGCAGATTTGAAGAAATTATCACAGTCTATTATTTCAGGCTTTCTTCCTGCCAGATTCATATAATCCATAGAGATCCTCCAAAGTTATTATTGTTGTGCACATACTCTTTCCTCTATTATACACAATTCATCAGGATAAAGTAAAAGAGAGGCTTTTAAGCCTCTCTATTTCCAGCTGGCATACCTGAAGAAATTAAACTTTAGAGGACTTGCGATATACCCTTTTAGGCCTGGCCGCACCACGATGTTTTCAGTATAAAAATATAGCGGACCTACCGGGCATTCCTTCATTAAAAGCGCATCCGCCTTATGCATAGCATCCATCCTGACATTTGTATCCGACTTGCTGCGCGCCGTTGCTATATAGCTATCATACTGCTTGTTACTCCAGTGGGAATTATTATTGACATTATCCGTATCTAAAAGCTCAAGCATACCCAGGGGGTCTACATAATCGGATATATAGCCGTCCCTGGCGATATCGTAGTTTCCCTGCTTACGGGTATCGAGAAAAACGTTCCACTCCTCCTGCTTAAGCTCTATGTCTATACCTAGGTTCTTCTTCCACATCTGTTGCAATGCCTCACCTATCTGCTTATGTCCCTCACCGGTGTTAAAGGTATATGATAATTTCGGAAATCCCTTGCCATCTGGATAACCTGCGTCGGAAAGCAGCTGCCTGGCCTTTTTGGCATCCGCTTTACCAGGATCATAATAGTCACCGCAGATTTTTCTGAAGTCATCCGAAGCATCCTTATCCGGTAGTCCGTAAGGGACAAAAGCCCCTGCCGGCACCTCCCCTCCTTTGGTCACATTTTCAACTATAGCCTTCCTGTCTATTGCCAAAGTAAGAGCCTCCCTAACCCTGGGATCATCCAGCGGCTTTTTGTTTACGTTATAACTCACGTAATATGTGCCTATGGTAGGCAGGGCAGTAAGTTTCCCCTCCTCCTTAAGCCGGGCCAATTCCTGAGACGGCGGATTATCAATAAGGTCAACTTCACCTGATTCATAGCTTGCAAGAGAAGTATTTTCATCGACAATCTCTGTAAAGACAAGTTTATTCATCTTTACATTTTTGGCATCCCAGTAATTGGGATTCTTTACAAACTCTATCATATCATTATGCACCCATTTCGACACCTGAAAGGGACCGTTACCTATATAGCTCTCGGGATGCATCGCCCATCCGTCGGGATCCTTCTCCACTATATCCTGCCTTATGGGTACAAGCTCATGCCGGGAAAAAATCTGCAATATATACGATGTGGGCTCCTTAAGCGTCACCTCAAGAGTCTTGTCATCCACGGCCTTTATACCTACCGAGTCCCAATCTGCCTTACCGTCATAATACTCTTCGGCATTCTTTATATAATAAAGATTATAGGAATAATGCGCACCAACCTCAGGGTTCAAGGTCCTCTTCCATGAATAGACAAAGTCATTGGCGGTAACTGGTTTACCATCATACCATTTCGCACTGTCTCTGATCTTAAAAGTCCAAACCAATCCGTCGTCACTGGTTTCCCATTTTTCAGCAATAGCCGGCTCAATGACATTATTCTCGTCATGCCTCACCAACGCCTCAAAATTATTGTATATAACCTGATCACCCGGTATTTCGCTGCATAGGGCCGGATCTAAGCTCTGCGGCTCCGCGCCCAGGTTATAGACCATGCTGTCCTTAGTTTTACTTTTGCCGGATTCACCGGTTTTTGCCGCCTGCCGGCTTGTTGAACATCCAGATGTAAGTGAAATCACAAGAAGAAATGTTAATAAAAATATGGCACTTCTCTTCATACATAAACCCCCCTCTAATTAGTTTTCCATTAAAACAACTTTAAAATATTTCGTTCCCCCTTTCATATAAAATCAAGTAAAATTATTTATATTTTATCATCTTTTCTGCATAAAAAAAAGACAAAGTTTCATATTCATTTACTCTGTCTTTGGCTTTACTACAATTTATGCCACCGCATTTCAACAAGTCCTCCGATTTCCTCCGGCCTGGCTTATTCCACAGCAAAGGGTGCGGTAAGGATTATGGCAATCCTGATGATATTGCTTATTGCGTATGCTATCTCCTCTCCTTTCAGATGCTTCAAGATATATTACCGGGCGAGATTTCATTGTTGACGGCGGTTATGTAGACTAAGAACACGCAAGTTCTGTAAAAAACCGAGCTAAAAAATAAGGCTACCCTAGGGTAGCCTTACATATTTTCCGTATACTTTTTTATTTTGGCATCGCTCTTCCATTTATCAACAAGCTGGCTGAACTTCTCATCCTTTTTACCGGCAAGCACTGTTTCGCTTATCTCACTCTTTACGTCTGCAAACGGCTTAACAGGATTTACCTTCTTATCGGTCACTTTTATTATATGGTATCCATCATCCGCTTTGACCAGACCGGATATATCCCCCGGCTTCATGGCAAATGCGGCGATGCTTACTTCCTGCGGCTGTCCGTTAAATGCAAATTCACCCAGACTGCCCCCATCTTTCTTTGTGTCTTCGTCCTCGGAATATTTTTTAGCCAGTGCAGCAAAATCCTGGCCTGCTTTAGCCTTTTTCTGCACATCGTCTGCTTTTGTCTTATCCTTTATAAGTATATGAGACGCCGTAACGGTATCCGGCTGGGTCTTATAATCCGACTGATGCTGGTTATAATATTGCTTTAACTCTTCATCCGTCACATTAATACCTGAGGTAGTCTTTTCCCATAGTTTGTACTGGATAAGCTGGACCTGCATGAGATTTGTATAAAAATCTTCAGATACATTCTGGCTCTCCAGGTATTCCTTAAACTTATCATTGCCGCCGAAAGATGACTTCACTGAATCCACATGAGACTTAAGCTCATCCTTGAAGGACTTTGAGTTTACATCTACGTTATTTTTCTTGGCCTGCTGATTGAGTAAGGACTCATATATCATCTCATCCAATACGTTCTCTTTAAGTATGTCTATCATTTTCTTACCCTGAGATTCTGTATTCCAATATTTATCATTCACATTCGGTTGGGCTTCATATGATTTCTTATAGTTGTCCACTGTTTTATCAAACTCGGATTTCTTTATATCCACGCCGTTTACGGTAGCCACTGTTTTATCCTGCCCGCAGGCGGCCATGCTGAATACCATAGCGACGATCAGAAACACTAACAATGCTTTTTTCTTCAAGTCGTTCACTCCCCATCCCTTATTATATGATCATTATACACTATCTTAAGTCGGCCTTCAAATTCAATGATTCTTTGATCGCTATCAAAAAGCAGCACAGGCGGCTCAATATTTCATTCTCTTTTTTATCAGTTACCTTTATCGTAAAAGCAGGAGGAACGGTAGCTGAGTATAGGACATCCTTATTCTCTTTCATTAAATTGCTTACAAAGCCTATATCGCTGCCCATTTCATCCGGCAGGGTGATGACCAGACCATCCCCCTTCTGCTCTATCGACTGTATCTTCAGCGACTGCGCAATGGATTTTATATATACTATCTCTATGAGGTTACATACGGATGCTGGGATATCCCCAAATCTGTCTATAAACTCTTCCTGAATGTCTGATACATCCTCGCGGCTTTCAATAGAAGCCAACTTCTTATACATTTCTATGCGAAGCGATTCCTCCTTGATGTATTTACTGTCTATATATGCATTTATATTGAGATCTACAGTGGTATCAACCTTTTCCTCGGTTTTATCACCCTTAAGTTTCCCAACGGCATCCTTCATCATCTTAAAATAGAGTTCATATCCCACTGCTACCATGTGGCCATGCTGCTGCGGGCCGAGCAGGTTACCTGCTCCGCGTATCTCGAGGTCCTTCATGGCAAGCTTAACACCCGAACCGAACTCGGTAAATTCCTTTATGGCCTTGAGCCTTTTCTCGGCTTCTTCTGAGAGTACCTTATTCCTTTCATAGGTAAAATAAGCATAGGCCAAACGGTTGGAGCGGCCGACCCTCCCACGCAGCTGATAAAGCTGGGCCAGGCCCATCCTGTCTGCATCCTTTACGATAATGGTATTTACATTGGGAATGTCCAGCCCCGTCTCTATTATTGTCGTACAGACAAGAACGTTGTACTCCTTATTATAAAATGCCTTCATCACTTTCTCCAGCTGCCTCTCAGACATCTTCCCATGAGCAACACATATTTTGGCCTCGGGAACCAATGATTTTAACCGCGTGGCTATTTTAGAGATGTTATATACCCTGTTATAGAGGAAATACACTTGCCCTCCCCTGCTTATCTCCTGCAGAATGGCATCCCTCACAACCTCATCGTTGTATTCCATCACATATGTCTGCACCGGATACCTCTCCTGCGGCGGAGTCTCTATTTCGCTCATATCCCGAAGACCTATAAGCGACATGTGCATTGTCCGCGGTATGGGCGTAGCAGAAAGAGCAAGGGCATCCACATTTTTGGCAATTTCCTTAAGCCTCTCCTTCTGCTTTACGCCAAACCTCTGTTCCTCATCCACTATCAGCAATCCAAGATCTTTAAACCGGATATCCTTCTGTATAAGCCGGTGCGTGCCGATTACAATATCAACGCTGCCATACCTGATCTTTTTTAGGGTATGCTTTTGCTGCTCAGGTGTGCGAAATCGGCTGAGCATGTCTATGCTTACGGGAAAATTCTTAAACCTATCTACAAAGTTATTATAGTGCTGTTCGGCTAGTATAGTGGTGGGACATAGATAAGCAACCTGCTTATTGTCCATAACCGCTTTAAATGCCGCCCTTATAGCCACCTCTGTCTTGCCATAGCCCACATCGCCACAGAGAAGCCTATCCATAGGCCGCGGCTTTTCCATGTCCTTCTTTACCTCTGCAACTGACCTTATCTGGTCGGGTGTCTCCTCATAGGGAAAACCCTCCTCAAATTCTTTTTGCCAAGGAGTATCGGGAGAAAAGGCATGCCCCGGGGTGGCCTGACGCACCGCATAGAGATTAATAAGTTCCTTTGCCATTTCTTCTATACCCTGTTTTACTTTAGTCCGGGTCTTTTGCCACTCGCTGCCGCCCAGTTTATTTAACCTGGGTTTCTTGCTTTCTTCGCCCACATATTTCTGTATAAGATCCATCTGGTCCACCGGGACATACAGTTTATCGGCCCCGGAATACTCCAGGTTGAGATAATCGCGGGTTACTCCTTCCACCTTGAAGGTAACGATCCCGGTAAACCTACCTATCCCATGATTTTCATGCACTACATAGTCGCCCGGATGGAGATCGGTAACCTCCAGCTTACCCTTGCGGGCCTTTTTTGAGGGCGCCCTTCTTTGCTTGGATACGCCGAAAAGCTCTGCTTCCGTAGCCAGGGCAAAGCCTGATTCGGGTATTTCGTATCCTTCGGAAACACTGCCCGGCATTATGTTTATTTCATTTAATTTAAGACCTTCTATATCATCGATAAAGTGGGAATTTATGCCGAAATCCGCCAGGCTCTTTACCATGGAACGGGCCTTATCCTCGCTACCCGCAAGCAGTACTACGGTATATGCCTTGCTGTTCCATGTTTTGAGCTCTTCTCTTATGAGCTCGGCTTTGCCGTGGAAGGGGTGCATACCCTTCGCCAGAAAATCAATTGATACCTTAGGACTTATTATATTATTCCGCGGGAATGTGGATACCGTAAGGCAGGTCTTATTTATCGCCGAGGACAGTATACCGCCGAAATCAGTCTTCAGCCTGGCCTGGCCGGGCAGCACCTCGCCCCTTGTCAGGAGGTCTTCAAACATCTCGTTAAATCTTTCCAGATCCTTTGATGATTTTGCATCAAGCCGGGACGGCTCATTAAATACAATGAGGGCATCTTCTTTAAGGTAGTCTACGAGGGTATATGCCTTGCCGTAAAAGTACGGCAGGTATTGCTCAATACCTTCAAAATAAGTACCGAGGTTAAAGTTTGCCAGCCTGTCCTCTATCTTTTCCCTCAGTTTGTCCTGAACATTAGGCAGTTTTATCCTGCTCATCTGAGCAGTAAGATCATAGGATATTTTCTTATATGCTCTTTTAAAATCATCCGGCGTAGCGAGTAGCTCCCTTGCCGGTGTTATGTGCACACTATTCGTCTCTTCATATGAACGCTGCGAAGCAGGGTCAAAATACCTTATCGAATCAACCTCGATGTCAAATAGTTCGATTCGCACCGCCTGCTGCGTGTCCATGGGAAAAAGGTCTATAATATCTCCCCGGACGGAGAACTGGCCCCTGCCCTCTACCATCATTTCCCTCTCATATCCCATATAAATAAGTGTATCTATAATCCCATTCCTGTCCACGGTATCACCGACTGCTATATCCAAGCCTGTACCCGTGTAAACCTCAGGCGGCATGAGTACCTGCATGAGTGCATCCATGGATGCGCACACAACGGAGCTACGCCCCGATGACAGAGCACTTAAGGTTTTTAACCTGTCGGCTGTCATATCTGTGCTCACAGCCTCTACAGAATAAAACACAACATCTCTTTTGGGAAAAAGATAAACCTCTTGATTTTTTAAATAAAATGACAGATCCTCATAGAGCTTTCTCATTTCATTCTCATTCTCAGTTACTATGAGGACCTGCCTATTAAATTCTTTGTTTAAAGCCGCCAAAAGCGGTGCGGCCTGGCCGGTTAAAAGACCGGTCAACGCTATGGGCTGAGTCCCCGAGTCTATCGCATCCCTCAGCTGCCCAAAAGAATTTGTCTTAAAATAGGGGTTAAAAGTCAAGCTAACATCACCTCAATTGGGATTGTAACGGTTCATGGCAGTGCTTATCCCATCTTTTATCATACACTCTACGGCATCAACAGCATCATTTATACTCTGAGCCATCACTGTCATTTCCTCCTGCGTGAATCTTCCCAGCACATGCGATACCAGATCGTGCTGAGGCTTTCCTGTACCTATTCTTATACGTGGAAAATCCTCACTCTTTAAATTATATATTATGGATTTAAGTCCATTATGTCCGCCGTCGCTGCCTTTCTTTCTTATACGTATCTTACCCAACGGCAAGTTTACATCATCGCAGATAACAAAAACATCCTGCACAGTTGATTTGTAAAAATTTACCACATCAAAGGCGCACCGCCCCGAATCATTAACATAGGTAAGGGGCTTAATGAAAAGTATCTTTTCACCGTCTATTATTGTCTCACCTATGAGTCCTTTAAACCTGTCTTTAAAATTTATATTATATCTTCCAGCCAGCTCGTCAATAACCATAAAGCCGACGTTATGTCTCGTTCCGGCATACTTCGTGCCGGGATTTCCTATACCTAAAACAATTTTCATCATTGTTCCTCCAATTGTAATTATACACCAATGGTCAATAAGTTTATACAACGTCCTGCATTTAAGTTTGCTATTTGATATAATCAAGGCAGAGGCAGAGTAGACATCGCGCGTTAAGTGCCAGGAGATGGGAAGTTGCTCCTGGACGAAAGGTTTCGCCCTGCGGTGTAGATGTCGCATTCCGCTGTCACATTAAAGACTCCTTTCTCTTTAGTGTGGCTGCGTCACATAGCCTTAAGCTAAAGAGAGAGGAGGTGCATAAGATGAAACGTCATGTACTTTCTGCACAAAGCATAACCTATGCCGGGCTTTTCATAGCCCTCAGCATAGCGCTTACAAGAGCAATGAGTTTTTATGTGACTATAGGCGGCGTGCAGGGTATCCGAATAGGATTTGGTAATATACCGATAATACTCTCCGGTGTTGTCCTGGGACCAGGCCTAGGTGCCGTTGTGGGCGCGGCTTCCGATCTCATAGGCAGCCTCATCATGCCCAGCGGGCCGTATTTTCCAGGCTTCACGATTTCCGCCGCCCTATCCGGGGCACTGCCTGTAATTTTTTTCAAGCTCTTAAGCGGAAATAAATCCCATCTATTTGTCCGGATATTCATGGCTGTAGCCATCTCAGACATAATAACATCCGTCGGTTTGGACAGTCTGTGGATTTATATTCTCTACCACGTGCCGCTGGCTGTTTTGTTACTGCCGCGGATAATCGCCAGGGTCATCATGATACCTGTCACATCATATCTCATTTATACCCTGCTGAAATATGTACCCAAACTAAAAGGTGCAATGTAAACTAAGTAAGGCTGCCTCACGGCAGCCTTAAAATTTAATTTCCCATAGATGATTTTAGCGTGACTTTTGCATTAATGGTTTTGCCGTCTCTTACGACGGTCATGGTTATTGTCTCGCCAACCTTATGTTTAGATATCTGCTTTTGCATATCATCCAATGTCGTAACCTTTTTGTTACTTACAGCCGTTATGACGTCTCCCGTTTTGATCCCGGCAGATTCAGCAGGGCCTCCCGGCTGTACCTGGGCTACATATAATCCTATTGGAAGGTTATATGACTTGGCATCATCCTGCCCTACCTGCTGGACTGCCACCCCTATCATAGGCCTTTCGATGTATCCATTCTTTATTAGCTGGTCTACAATCGGCCTGGCCGTACTGATCGGTATTGCAAACCCCATACCTTCGACGGGCGTACCCGACGAGCCACCGAATATATCAGACAGGTCATCGCCACCCGTTGAAACCAACTTTACACTGGTGATGCCCATTACCTCGCCTTTAGTGTTAACCAGCGGGCCGCCGCTGTTTCCTGGATTGATTGCTGCATCCGTCTGTATCAGCTTAAGGCTGGTATCCGCTGTATTAAGGGTACGGTTGAGCCCGCTTACTATACCTGCGGTAACCGTTCCTGAATATTGCTCACCCAGCGGATTACCTATGGCAACAGCAAGCTGTCCCACCTTTATTTTGTCTGAGTCTCCCAACTTTGCTACCGGAAGATTGGATTTATCTATCTTAATCACAGCCAAATCCGTCTTGGAATCAGTACCAATAAGCTTAGCTACATTCTTACTACCGTCTTTAAGTGTTACCTCAATCCTTTTTGCACCCTTAACCACATGGCTATTTGTCACTATATAACCGTCTTTACTATATATAAAACCGCTGCCGCTGCCCTGGACAGCATACTTTATCTGATAATCATTACTCACGGGAATCATGTTGCTCACACTAACCACGGCAGGACTTACCTTCTCAGCCACCGCCGATATGAGGCCGGAAACATTATCCGTAGGTATGGTCACATCCGGCGCAGCCATGGCCGAAGTATTATTCTTCGGTACTATGTATGCCGCAATCACACCTCCCAGTAATGCAGAAACTAAAGCAACCACTATGATAACACCCCATGGAAACCTTCCTCTGCCTTCAGGCTTTTTATCCGCAACCTTAAACATATCGTCTCTGTTATCCATAAATTTCACCTCCGAAATAGATAAAAGTAAGGGGGCTTTAAGCCCCCAGGGGGATAAGCATAAGTTTAATCCTTTGCTTCACATACTATTTTATCAACTAAATGTGAAGAATATGTGAATAAAATATTAAATAAATGTAACGGTTTAGTTAAACAGCCTTCAGTGTAAACATAAACTCCGTACCCTTGTCCTCGCTACTCCTTACATTTATCTTTTCCCCATGCTGATCTATAATAGACTTTACAATGGAAAGTCCCAGCCCGCTAGACGTTTCTGTCCTGGCTTTGTCACTTTTATAGAATCTCTCAAATATATTAGGCAGGTCTTCCTCATTTATAACGGAGCCATTATCCCTTACGGAAATATACGCTTTGCCTTTGCCTTCAAATGTCTTTACCCATATACTGCCTTTCTGCCTGCTATACTTTATAGCATTATCCATGAGGTTATACAGCACCCGCTCTATTGCGGCTTTGTCTGCATACACGTTAAGGATATCACTGTCAAACTCAGGAATAAAGTCTATTCCTTTTTCGTTCAGTCTATACTCAAGCTTGATCACCGTAATCCTTATTACCTCATTTATATCAAACTCTTCCTTATTAAGCGTCATTTGTCCTGACTGTAACTGTGTCATGCTTAAAAGATCATTTATAAGAGAGGTCAGTCTTTTGGACTCCTGCAGCGCCACATTGAGGTACTTCTCCCTATCCTCCTCGGCTATAGTTCCATCAAGTATGCCCGTGATGTAACCCCTTATGGATGTAAGCGGCGAACGCAGTTCATGAGAGACATTGGCTACAAAACGGCTCCTCATATTCTCTAAGTCACTGAGATCCTTAACCATAAGGTTAAATGCATGGGCCAGCTCTCCTATCTCATCATCCCGGCTTTCGTCTAACTGTATATCAAAATTGCCGGATGATATATTGGTTGCGGCCTGGCCCATTTGCACCAGCGGGATGGAAATCCTTCTTGATGCAAAATATATAAGAACAGCTGCCATGACAACGGAAATAATAGCAGAAAGCAAAACAAGCCGGAAGGTTCCAATCATCGTCTGATTTATACTGCGTATGGGTGAATGCATAAATATAGCGCCGGATATACCTTCTTCAGTCGTGACCGGTACCCCCACTGTAAGCATAAGCGTTTTAAACCTGCCGCCGAAATAGCCCCTCTTAACCACGGTCTGACCGTCTAATACATTCCTCACCTCATCCTCCGTAAGCTTTATCCCACCAAACCTCTGGCCTATCGGCCCTGTCTCTGTAAAAACCACACCCCGGTTGTCCACTATCCATATTCTGGTATTAGTGGAGCGGTCAATACTCTGCAGCTCATAGACAAGAACATCGCCGTTTATTACTTTATTCTCATAGTCATTTAATATCATGTTTATTTCCCTAGACCTGTCCAGAAGAGTGTGCTCGGTTTCATTGTAAAAATAGCTTTGCATGAGCTGGTACAACATTGCCGATAATATGACCATGGTGACAAACAATATCACCGCATATGTCCTGATAAGCTGATTGAAAATCTTACCGCGCTTCATGTTTTCACCTCAAACTTATATCCCACTCCCCACACGGTTTTCAACTCATAGTTCATAGTAGCGGGAATTTTCCCCCTAAGCCGCTTTATATGAACATCCACTGTCCTGGAATCTCCATAAAACTCATAGCCCCATACCCGGTCTAATAACTGTTCCCTGGTAAAAACCTGATTTGGGTGTGTTGCTAAAAAGTACGCCAGTTCCAGTTCCTTAGGTGCGACCTTTACCTCTTTTCCGCATACCAGTAGTCTGTATTCACTCATGTTGATCTCCAACCCCGGGAAACTTACCACCTCTTTAACACCATTGTGTTCATATCTTCTCAGCACCGCCTTGACCCTGGCAATAAGCTCCTTGGGTTCAAAGGGCTTTACAATATAATCATCGGCGCCCGTCTCCAGCCCTTCCACCTTATCCTTAGTCTCTCCCTTAGCTGTGAGCATGATTATAGGTACATCGGATATCCTCCTTGCCTCTTTGCAAAAAGACATTCCGTCCAGACCGGGAAGCATGAGATCAAGAATAACAAGGTCCGGCACTAAACTCTCAAAATCTTTAAGAGCCTGACTGCCGTCAAGCTCCATGATAACCTCGTAGCCCTCTTTCCTTAGATATATAGCTACCAACTCTAATATATTTCTGTCGTCATCCACCACCATGATTCTCATAAAGATTTCATCCCCCATTGCTATAAAAAAAGCGTCGATACAGGCCGCTATTTACCGACGCCCCATCACACGCAAATAAGAAAAACGTTGGGCAATTTTACTGCCGTGCCTCTCTACATGTTAACTGCAAAAAAGCACGGCAAAATTCCATACAAAATTAACTGAATAAAGTGCTCACCGACAAATGCTCATAAATCCTCCTTATAGCCTCTGCAAACATCGGGGCAACGCTCACGGTATTTATTTTGGATATGCGTTTTTCATCCGTCAGCGGTATTGTATCCGTAACAATTACCTCTTTTATAGGCGACTTGTCCAGCCTCTCTATAGCCGGTCCGGAAAGTGCCGCATGCGTACAGCAGGCATATACCTCTTTAGCACCCTGATCCATCAGCGCTTGCGCACCCAGGGTGATAGTTCCCGCCGTATCAATGAGGTCGTCAGCCAGTATGACGGTCTTTCCCTTAATCTCCCCTATTATGTGCATGACCTCGGCCACATTAGCCTGGGGCCTGCGTTTATCGATTATCGCTATAGGCGCATTAAGCTTTTCAGCAAAATTACGAGCCCTACCCACACTTCCCTGGTCGGGAGATACAACGACAACATCTTTGGAACAAAAGCCTTTATCTATATAATATTTAGCCAGTATGGGTATACCCACAAGGTTGTCCACAGGTATATCGAAATAACCCTGTATCTGTCCGGCATGCAGGTCCATGGTTAAAACCCTGTCTATACCCGACACTGTAAGAAGGTTTGCCACCAATTTTGCCGTAATCGGGTCTCTTGACCTGGTTTTTCTGTCCTGCCTAGCATAGCCGTAATAAGGTATAACAGCCGTAATGCTCCCGGCAGAAGCTCTTTTGAGAGCATCCACCATTATTAAAAGCTCCATCAGATTATTGTTTACGGGATTACAGGTGGACTGTATAACAAATACATCTGCTCCTCTTACGCTTTCATCAATTTTTACACTTATTTCACCGTCACTGAATGTCGAAACATCTGACTTACCCAGGGTAAGTCCTAAAATCTTAGCCACATCCTTGGCAAAACCTACATTGGAATTACCTGCAAATATTTTAATTACTCCATCACTGTGCAAGCTTATACCTCCTGATCCTTAAATTTTTTTGTAACCCAGCCTTCAATATTCGTTTGCCTACTCCGTGCAATACCCAGAGCATCCTTAGGCAGCTTATCGGTAATTGTGGAACCTGCAGCAACAAATGCCCTGTCTTCTACTTCAACAGGAGCTACCAGGTTTGAATTGCAACCTATGAAAGCCCTGTCACCCACCTTCGTCCTATGTTTCACCTTTCCATCATAATTAACTGTTATGGCTCCGCAGCTGAAATTCACACCCGAACCTATATCGGCGTCACCAACATAAGCGAGATGCGGTACCTTCGTCCCCTCCCCTATGGAGGAATTCTTAAGCTCGACAAAATCTCCTATTTTCACCTTGTTTGCCACATGAGAATTAGGCCTAAGATATGCAAATGGTCCCACAGTACAGTTTTCACCCACACTGCTGTCCCACATAACCGAATAGGTGACGCTTGTCCCATGACCCACGCTGCTGGAGTCTATCCTCGTGTAAGGTCCTATAACAGCATCATCCGCTATAACGGAGCTTCCTTCTATTATTGTTCCCGGTTTCAGTATGATATCCCTACCAAATTTCGCCTCTGCGGAAATATATGTCGTGTCCGGATCAATTACCGTGACACCTGCCCTCATCCAGCTTTCAACTATCTCTTTATTAATCTCTCTTTCCAGGCCGGACAGCTGTACCCTGTCATTTATGCCTGAAAGTTCGCATGCGTCTCCTATAAAAGCTCCTATGGTTCTACCCATATCCCCTATGATAGCAATCGTATCCGTAAGATAATATTCTCCCTGGTCATTGTCGTTTTTTATCATATTTAATGATTTCTTTAAACACTGCGCATCAAAGCAGTAGACCGCGGAGTTTATCTCTTTTATTAGCTTAATTTCACTTGAGGCGTCTCTGTCCTCCACTATTGACTTGACATTCCCGGAGCTGTCTCTGATTATTCTCCCATACCCCGAAGGGTCTCTCATAATGCAGGAGAGCATTGTAACAGCATAACCGCCGTTTCTGTGATATGTAAGCAGTCTTTTTATTGTCTCCTGCTTGATAAGCGGCACATCTCCCGGCATCACAAGAACAGTCCCGCTGTCCGGAAGCAATTCTACAGCAGACTTCACCGCATCGCCGGTTCCCAATTGATTTTCCTGTATACACAGCTTCACCTTGCCACTTAAGTGATCTTCTATCTCTTCCCGATTTGAGCCGACAACTACTGTTATGTCGTCCGTCACACCCTGTGCGGCCTCTATGCAATAGTCTATTATGGGTTTTCCCTTTAAGGCATGCATTACTTTTGCATATTTCGAATTCATCCTCTTGCCTTGACCGGCAGCGAGGATAAGTCCACAGACATCATTCATAATGATCTTCCCCTCATATATATAAAATAAACTCATTTAATTATAATATATACTTGAGAAATTGCAAAGTTTACTGGAAAAATCAAAACAGCGGAGACATATGTCCCCGCCCTAAATAAAAGTGTCTATTAAGCTCCTTCGGTCTCTTGGGAAGTCACCTTTTTAAATTCATTGAGTATAGCTTCTTGGATCATTGCTCTCGTTTCTGTATTTATTGGGTGAGCGATGTCTTTATACTCGCCATCGGGAGTTTTCCTGCTGGGCATAGCAATAAAGAGGCCGTTACTACCTTCAATTACCTTTATATCATGAACTACGAAATCGTTATCAAAGGTAACCGATACAACTGCCCGCATTCTTCCTTCATTAGTAACCTTCCTCACCCTTACGTCAGTGACATTCATGGGTTCACCACCTTTTGTCTTTATGTAATTTCTAGTCTATTGTATATATTCGCTAGAAATATCATAAATCCTTCAAAATGCAAAAAAATTTTCTGAATTATACTTTACCCCAATTTCCACTTTCAAGTCTAATTATTCCGCGTTTTTCGTCTATGGAGACCAGATTAATAAGAGATATATAATCGTCTACCAGTTTGGTTTCGGGCTCTTTTGTAGCAACCACCACTCCTGTGCCTAAGACCTGTGCATTAAATTCCTTCATTAAATTGACTATTCCCCTTGCTGTGCCCCCGCCTTTCATGAAATCGTCTACAATAATCACCCGCGAATGGGGCAGCATAGACCGCCTAGACAGGGACATGGTCCTGATGTCTTTTGTGGAACCGGATACATAGTTTATGCTGACGGAGGAACCTTCCGTTACCCTGCTGTCATGCTTGCATATTACAATGGGCACACCCAGTGCCCGGGCAGCCATAAATGCCGGCGGTATACCCTTTGTTTCTACAGTAACAACATATTCAGGCTTTTTATCTGCAAAACATGTGGCCATGATTTCCCCTATAATCGAGCAGATTCCCGGTGAATAAAGAAGGTCGGCCGTATATAAAAAACCTCCGGGGATTATTCTTTCTTTTTTTGACAAATCCATGCATAACCTGTTTATAAAATCCGCATATTTTTCCTTTGAACCGACGGGAAGATAAAATATGCCTCCCGCAGCTCCCGGCTCGGTTACTACCCGGCCCATTCCCATTTGTGTAAACATATTGTTTATGGTATCTATATCTTCACTTATCGTGGATTTAGCAGAGCTTAACATATTCATAAAGTATGAAAGATGAAACCTTTTATTGGGATTATCAGTAAGTATCTTGACTATGGCTGCTATACGCTCGCTTTTTTTATGTTCACCCATTTTTTCCTCCGTTTTATTTTTATTGTTCTATTATCATTTATTTTTATATAGTTATAGTTAGAATAATCATATCCAGAATCAGACTGAGTACTATAATCACATGCAGGGCTGCCGGCCTGGCCTTGTCATTATGCTTTGCACTGGTATGGCATATGTTCTATAATATATCCATAATGCGAATAGTTATTTCCATTGTTGGCAAAAATCATTATGTACTTAATTTTAGCTTTTCAGGGAGTGGTATATAATATGGATATAAAAAATTACAGGAATATATATTTCGTTGGCATCGGCGGCATAAGCATGAGCGGCCTGGCCATTTTGCTAAAGTCCAAAGGCCACGAGGTATCCGGTTCCGACATAAGAGAGTCGGCTCTTACGGATAAGCTCAAATCTCATGGTATAAACGTGCACATCGGTCACGATCCTTCAAATGTAAAGGGTAGTGATCTTGTCGTATATACAGCAGCCATAAAACAGGATAACCCAGAGCTTGTCTCGGCTAAGGAGCTAGGCATACCAGTCATGAACCGTGCATCACTTATGGGACAGGTTATGCTCCGCTACCCGAAAACCGTTGCCGTTGCGGGTAGCCACGGAAAGACTACGGCCACCTCGCTTATTTCAGTCGTCCTAATGAGGGCTGGTTTAGACCCCACGGTATTGGTTGGCGGCGAGGTTGATATATTGGGCGGCAACGTACGAGTGGGGAGCAGCCAATACATGGTGGCCGAGTCCTGTGAGTACCAGGACAGTTTTTTAAAATTCCATCCATTTATAGGAATTGTCCTAAATATGGAATGGGATCACGTGGACTACTTTAAAAATATGGATTCTATAAAGAAATCATTTGTAAATTTTACCAAGCTTATACCGGATGACGGATGCTTGATCGTGTGTGGCGATAACTCCGCATCAAGCCTTTTACCTTATGTAGATTGTAATACATTGACCTTCGGATTGCAATCAAAAAACGACTGGAAGGCGGACAATATATCATATAACCAGCAGGGTTGTTCGTCTTTTGATGTTTTGTACAAAGGAAAGAAGATGGGAAACATAAGCCTTGCCATACCGGGTGAGCATAATATATACAATGCATTAGCCGCGGCAGCGACATGTTATTCCCTCGGCATTCCGATAGATACGGTAGAAGAATATATAGATGAGTTTACGGGTACACATAGGCGTTTTGAAATAAAAGGCCAGGCCAATGGCGCAACTGTCATAGACGACTATGGACATCATCCCTCTGAAATAAAGGCAACCTTAAAGGCAGCAAAAAACTATCCCCACAAGAAAATCTGGTGTGTTTTCCAGCCGCATACATACACGCGGACTCACGCATTTTTAAACCAGTTTGCCGGGGCCTTCTATGATGCAGATAGTGTCATAGTGACTGACATATATGCCGCCCGAGAAAAAGATACCGGCCTGGTAAAATCCCAGGATCTTGTGGATAAACTGAAATCCAACGGGGTTAATGCCGTATACATGAGTGAATTCAGCAAGATAGCAGATTACCTCATGGATAATATTGAAAGCGGCGACCTTGTGATAACACAGGGCGCCGGAACTATAACCAGCCTGGGTGATATGCTCTTAAGCCGCAGCTAAGACATCATCACCATGCGGACTATATATATAACTGCTGTGACGGCAACCGGCCAGTAATCGATGATGCCGCCTGTCGCCACATAATCAGGCTTGGGTACCTGGATATCCTGGGTTTTCCTTTTAAATCCGCGAAGCAAAAATACAAAAAGTAATATAAATGGAATAACTATAACCGACCAGGCCAGCAATACGTCCGGTGTTATCACGACCTGGCCTGCCTCCGCCGGTGCCGACCCACCGGACATAATGCCCACCATATACATGATAACAAGCGCAATACTGTTATTGGTAAAATGAGCTATCATACCGGCAAATATTGAATCAGTGCGATATACAAGATACGCCAGCATCATACCCAGAAACCATATACTGAAAAAATTTGTTGGATTTAGATGTAGTAAAGCAAACATTAGACCCGACATTATTATGCCGAATGCCTCACCTTTTGCTTCATAGCCCCTCAGTATGACACCCCTCATCATTATTTCCTCACAGACGGCGGCCAGGCCAGCCACGATGACTAATTCCAAAGCTAATTCCGTACCATTCGTAGGCGGTGGAAGCGCCTGTGTCGGAATATGAATAAATTTAGACAAACAAAAGACACTCAATATGCCTATAAACTCTGCAACAAACCAGCCCGATACCGTTATACCCACCACATAGGGCACCAGGGATAATCTCATCCTCTTAAATCTCATAAATTCAGCGGGTTTCATATTATTCATAAACAGAAATATAAGGCTGGGAATAAGCACCAGTCCTACCTCCGTTATTATAAGACCATACATAAGATTCCATTTCTGTGCCATCGCACCTACCGATGCGAAAAGCAATAGAACGATGAAATAAAAAATGTTTATCTTTTTCAAGTTCATATATTACCACCCCTTTTTGTTGATATTATTCGTGTCATTATTATATATACAATACTATAACATTATAAAGAAAAAATCCAAAAAAACTCCCCTTACTATAAACAGTGGCGTTATCAACTGCATTTCACAAGGGGAACATATCATTTATTTACTTTTCTGCGGCATTTACTATTGGGATACAGTATTCTCCGCCACATCAAAATCAAGCCCCATGACCTCCTGCATGTACTTTATTGCAGCACCGTCAAATGGCACGGGCAACCACACTTGCTGTTTCATAATTATAAGTATTTGAATCTAATTTATAATTATATTTATATATACAGTAGTCAACTATAAGGTTTGTTATCTTTAATTTGTACAACTTTTATTTTAAGTAATATAATATTTAAAAGGAGGTAATTATCATGAAAGGAAAGAAGATGAGCATGACCACAAAAATTCTCGTTGGTCTGATTCTCGGTGTCATTGTTGGGTTTTTCTTCATGGGCTCGCCGGATATCGCCGAAACCTACATAAAACCCTTTGGCACACTTTTTTTAAACCTAATCAAAATGATCATCGTACCGCTGGTACTGAGCTCACTCGTTGTCGGCACAGCCAGTGTAGGTGATGTAACCAAGCTGGGGAGAATCGGCATCAAAACTATTGTGTATTTCTTAGTAACCACGGCCATAGCGGTCGCTATCGGCCTTATACTGGGTAATGTAATACAGCCCGGCGTAGGGCTTACACTTGCACTCCCTGAAGGCGCCGAGGTGAAAGCGGGTGAAATACCATCTATTGCAGATACGCTTCTAAATATCATTCCCACAAATCCAATCGAAGCCATGGTAAATGCAAACATGCTGCAGGTAATAGCTTTTGCACTATTCCTGGGTATTGGGATCACAATGATAGGAGAGAAAGGCAAGCCGCTGTATTCATTCTTTGACAGCCTGGCAGAAGTCATGTATAGCATCACCTCCATCATTATGCAGTATGCACCCATAGGTGTTTTCGCATTGATGGTGCCTGTAGTTGCTGAAAATGGCCCGAAGGTACTCTTGCCTTTATTAAAGGTAGTAATAGCCGTATACTTAGGGTGCATAATACATTCCATAGCGGTCTACAGTTTATCTGTAAAAATATTTGCCGGTATGAGTCCCAAGCACTTCTTTAAAGGTATATTTGAAGCGGCCATGGTAGCATTTACAACATCATCCAGTTCGGGTACCCTTCCCGTAACCATGCGAAACGCTCAAGAAAATCTAGGCGTGCCCCAATCCATTGCTTCATTTGTACTACCTTTGGGCGCCACAATAAATATGGACGGTACGGCACTCTACCAGGGAGTATGTGCCCTGTTTATAGCGCAGATATACGGTGTAAATTTAACCATCGGCCAGCAATTAACCGTGATATTAAGTGCTACACTGGCATCCATAGGAACGGCCGGCGTTCCCGGTGCAGGATTTATAATGCTGACCATGGTGCTGCAGTCTGTGGGGCTGCCTATCGAGGCCAGCGCACTTATAGCAGGTATCGACAGAATCCTGGACATGATCAGAACATCCATCAACATTGTAGGAGACGCCTCATGCTCGGTCGTTGTGGCCGCCACTGAAGGTGAGCTTAGAGAAACAGAGAAAAAACCAGCCTCATAGTAATTGGGTTTATGGGGATAAACAGATAAAAGAATATTTGGATAATAGTCTTGCAAAGAAAGGATTAAAATAATCTTTGAGTCAGGTTAAAACTGTGGGGCAGCAAACAACTCTGAAATAACAAGAGATACTGCCCCTATTGCACATGAATACATTCCCAACTTAGACAGCTCAATCTTTATATTGCTGTAACGTGTAATAAAACATCTCTTCTTTACAATACGCCTTATTTCTTCCAAAACTATTTCTCCTCCGAGAGAAATGGTGTTACCAACTATAACCTTATCCGTATCAAAGGTATTAATAATATTTACTATACCAATGCCCAGGTTTTTCCCAACCTCTTTTAGTGCTTTTACCGATGCTTGATCGTTGCTTTTAGCATTATATATTATATCAAAAACAGATAAATCCAATACATCACTACTGTTATGACTAAATTCATTCAGATAATAATTAAACAACGATTTTTCAGACGCATAGTTCTCCCAACATCCAATATTACCGCAACTACAATCATGATCACTAAAGTTAATGGTCATATGACCCATCTCTCCCGCCAGACCATTTGATCCCCTATATAGCTCATTATTTATGATAATCCCCGTGCCTACACCTATACCGGCACTGACATATACCAAATTAGTCTCTTTCTCACCGGCCCCAAACCATTTTTCCCCTATAGCTCCCGCATTAGCTTCATTGTCTATATATGTCTTTATCCCAAAGCGCTTCTCTATAATACTTTTTAGGTCGAGATTATACCATTTAAGATTTGGAGCCATTAGTACTGTACCGTTTTTGTAATCCACGATCCCTGGCACACCAATACCTATGCCAAGTATACCTTTTAAAGTATTCTTGGAAAAAGAAACTGCCTCTTCCAATAACCCCACTAGCTTATCAATTATTTTTTCTTTAGTGTCTACCTTTTCTGTATTTATACGTTTTTCCCACAATATATCTGCTGACGGGTCCGTAACTATACAGAATATATAATTGACGCCGAGGTCAACACCTATTACATGACCGACATTATTGTTTATTGAAAGCAAAATAGGTTTCCTGCCACCCCTGGAAGCTCCTGGACCCTCTTCAATGACGAATCCGTCAGTCATAAGCTCATCAACAAGAGATGAAACTGTTGATTTGTTTAAACCAGTTTTAACAGAAATTCCTGCTCTTGACACTTTACCATTTTTTCTTATTGCATTTAGAACGATTGATTTGTTAAGTTGCTTTACAAGTAGCTGATCTCCCGTAATCATTAATTCACCTTTTATTCTTTATTTTTGGACTCCATGTCTAACCAAACTGCCATTAATAGTATAATACCCTTTACAACGTACTGCCAAAAAGGGGCAGCATTCAACATGCTCATTCCATTATCTATACTTGCCATCACCAATGTGCCAATCATAGTACCGCCAACTGTACCAGATCCACCAGCTAAGCTTGCGCCTCCTATCACACATGATGCAATTGCATCCGTTTCCGCATTCTGTCCTGCGGCAACAGAAGCAGCATTTAATCTCGAAGTAAGAAGTACACCGGCAGTCGCTGCCATTAAACCACTTATTGCAAATATTATCAAAATAATCTTTTTCGCATCAATGCCTGAAAGGATGGCCGCTTCTTTATTACCTCCCACAGCATAAACCCTTCTTCCAAATACCATCTTGTTCGATACATAGTTAAAAATCATTGCAATCACTACAAGGATAAAAACCGGTATAGGTATACCTTGATACATATTTAATATCAGAACAACTGCAAAAACTAGTATAGATGAACCAATGAATTTGCTAACATCCACTTTAATTAATGAAACATCAAAATTATGTTTCATCTTTGTCTTCCTGTTATGTATCATATTAAAAAGCATTGCAACAATAATAATAGCACCCATAATATACCCAACAGTTGGCGTAAAATAGGCCTGACCGATAAATTGAAAATCATCACTTAGCGGGGCAATTGTCATACCCTTGCTTATCCCGATCAAAACTCCCCTAAATATAAGCATACCCGCAAGGGTAGCAATAAATGAAGGTACATTTCTGTATGCTACCCAATAGCCGTTCCACAACCCCAACAATAGTCCGGCTACCAGTGTTATTAATATTGACACAATCCCATTAACATTGTACCAAACATTGAGAATAGCGGCAATGCCACCCAGTAACCCCATCATTGAACCTACCGAAAGATCAATGTGACCGGCAATTATAACAAATATCATACCAATAGATAATAACCCCGTAATTGCCATTTGTCTAAATAAATTTGATAAATTCCTCGGTGTCAAAAAAGAACCATGCGTGGAAACAGAGAAAATTATCCATATAGCAAGCAGTGCTATTATCATCGTATAAGTCCTGATATCAAATTTAAAAACCTTAAACATGTTGGTTTTTACGCTTTCTTCCTCACTATTTATCAATTTTACTTACACCTCCTATTGCACTTCTCATTATCATTTCCTGTGTAACATTATTATTTTCAAATTCTCCTGTAATTTCACCTTCATGCATAACAATTATCCTGTCACTTATACCCAATATCTCCGGGATCTCAGAAGAAACCATAATTATAGATATTCCCTCTTCCACCAGGTCAAACATTATCTTATATATTTCGTATTTGGCACCAACATCAATACCTCTTGTTGGTTCATCTAAAATAAGTATTTTGGGCTCAGCTAATAATGCCTTTGCCAAAACAACCTTCTGTTGATTTCCTCCGCTGAGTTTATTTACTAAATCATCAAAACTAGAAACTTTTATTTCAAGCCTGTCCACATACTTCTTTATGTCCTCTGATTCCGCTATTTCATCCACCTCACCAAATGATTTATTGTACTTGTTGATCGTAGCCAACGTAATATTCTTTTTAACACTCATTGAGCCTACGAGACCTTGCCGTTTTCTATCTTCCGGCACCATAAAAATACCATTCTTTATAGCATCCTTAGGGCTATTTACTTGAATCAATCTGCCATTTAAGTACAATTTACCTTCATGTCTACTGGGATACGAGCCAAATACGCTTGAAACCAACTCAGTCCTGCCCGCTCCGATTAAACCTGCAATGCCAAGTATTTCACCCTCTCTTAATGTAAAGTTAATATCGTTAACAACTTTTTTATCGGTATGGATACCATAGGCATTGAACCCCACACCTTTAAGTATCACTTGACCCACATTATGCTCTCTTCTGGGGAACAAATCTGTTATCTCTCTACCAACCATCATCCTTATTATTTCTTCTTCATTTATTTCCTTTATATCAGCTGAACCAACAGTATTACCATCTCGTAATACTGTTACATTGTCCGCAATTTGAAAAACTTCATCTAACTTATGGGAAATGTATATACAAGTCATCCCATTATTTTTCATTCGTCTTAAAATATTCATAAGTATTTCAACCTCAGGGTCAGTAAGCGGAGCAGTTGGCTCATCAAGAATCAATAAGTCTGTCTTTCTTGATAATGCTTTAGCAATCTCTATCATTTGCTGCTGACCTATTCCCAGATCTTTTATTTTAGTATATGGATTTATGTTAAGCCCAAGTTCTTTAAGTAACTTAAGCGTACGGACATATACCTCATTAAAATCCATAACCCCATTTTTATTCGGCTCGTTGCCTATAAAAATATTTTCCGCTACAGATAGTTCTTTAATTAAAGCCAGTTCCTGATGTATTATGGCAATTCCCTTTTCCTCGGCATCTTTAATATTACTAATCATCAGATTCTCGCCATTAAAAATAATCTCCCCGTTATATGTTCCGTATGGATATATACCACTTAATATCTTCATCAATGTAGACTTCCCCGCACCGTTTTCACCACAGAGAGCATGAATTTCTCCTCGTTTTACCTTTAAAGAAACTTTATTTAGCGCTCTTACACCGACAAAATTCTTAGTTATATTTTTCATTTGCAGCAAATAATCATTCATCATCTCACCGCCTTTATTAATAGGGGGAAGGCTAAACATTCCCCCTATTGTTATTATTTCTGAGGCCACTGTTCTTTGGGAATATTCTTGTATACATTTTCTAATGTCTGAAAACCATCCTTTATAACTGTATCCACCATATTATCTTTATTTACAACTATTGGATCAAGTAAAAGTGACGGAACATCAATTTTACCATTATTAGTTTTACCATTTGCAGCGATATCCTTGCCCTTTGCCATTGCTACAGCTGTTTGTGCGGCCTTTGTAGCAATTTCTTTTATAGGCTTATACACTGTCATTGTTTGTTTCCCTTCAACGATTCTCTGGCAAGCTGCCAAATCAGCATCCTGTCCTGAAACCGCCACTTCCCCATCAAGTTTCTGAGCTGCAAGAGCTTGAATCGCACCTCCTGCAGTGCTATCATTAGAAGCAACAACGGCATCAATATCATTATTTGCTGCTGTCAGTGCATTTTCTATTATTTTTAATGCCTCTTCTGGCAGCCAATCTTTAACCCATTGATCCCCTATAACCTTTATATCGCCTTTGTCTATACGTGGCTGTAAAACCTTCAATTGACCTTGTCTGAGAAGCTTTGCGTTATTATCCGTGGGAGAACCGCCTAGTAAGAAATAGTTACCCTTTGGTGCTGCCTTAACTACCCCGTCTGCTTGTAACTCACCTACTCTAACACTGTCAAAAGAAATATAATCGTCCAAATCAGCATTAGTTATCATCCTGTCATAAGCAAGTACCTTTACACCTGCCTTATGTGCCACATCAACCACAGGTGCCAAAGCATCACCATTGTGAGCTATTATGACTAAAACATTTATATCTTGTGAGATCAAATTCTCCGCCTGCGAAAGCTGGGTCGAATCATCACCATTGGCTGACTGCACCAGAACATCTGCACCTAATTCATTTGCCTTTTTTACAAAAGTATCCTTGTCATGCTGCCATCTTTCCAGTCTTAGATCATCCATACTTAGACCAATTTTTATCTTTCCTTTTTTCGCTGCGGTTGTTGTACTCTGGTCTTTACCTTTAGACACCTCATCATTACCTACAGTATTTGCACAACCTGCTATTGATACTGCCACCATTAAAACAAGTAGGATTGCAAGCAATACATTTGATAGCGTTTTCCTCATTACTATACACCTCTTTCCCTATAGTATAATTATCTTGCATATACCCTTTATATATTTATAGATATCACCCCTTTAGCTTAATGCAGAAATATCGGCAAAAGTATCCTTCAAACTTCTATATAGACCTGTAAAGATACTATATAGATCATTATATATATCCACATTATTTTTAATAGGAGAGACAGTCTCCCTGACATTTATGAGACTTCTACACGCCTGTTCAACATTATCATAATATCCATATCCAACGGCAGACAAAATTGCTGCACCATAAGACGGTCCCTCTAATGTGTTAACAATCCCTACCTTAGTATCAAATACATCTGAAATAATCTGTCTCCACAATCTACTGTTAGAACCGCCACCACTAAGTCTCACTTCATTTATTGGTATCTCCATAGACTTAATGATTTCAAAAGAGTCCCTCAGTCCATAAGCAACACCCTCCATTATTGCCCTGGTTATATCTCCTCTTGTATGTAACATATTGAGACCTATTAAACAGCCCCGGGCACAAGGGTCACTGTATGGCGTTCTTTCCCCCATCATATATGGTAGAAAAATCAGCCTATTTCCTCCAATCTTGGAATTTGAAGCCATATTAAGAAGTTCATCCACGTTATAAGGGCTGTTATTTTCAACCCACCACTTCAAGCAAGATGCAGCAGATAGCATGACACCCATAACATACCATCTTTTATCAGCATGGCAAAATGTATGAAGCCTATTTAGTTTATCAACCGAATAAGAATCCCGGCTGGCAAACACCACCCCTGAAGTTCCAAGAGAAACCGAGATGACTCCATCATTTACCGTACCGGTCCCTATAGCTCCGCATGCCTGGTCACCACCTCCTGCTACTACCAAAGTTCCTTCGTTAAGACCGGTATCTGCAGCAGCTTTTTTGGTTATACAGCCAACTGCTTGGGAAGACTCATAGCTTTCCGGTAACCACGACAACGGTATGTCCAGTAACCTCAACATGTCCAAGGACCAAGTTCTATGCTCTACATCAAACAACAATGTACCGGAAGCATCAGATACATCGGTAGCAAATTCATCGGAGAGCTTATACCTGATATAATCTTTAGGAAGAAGAATATGACTAATCTTTTTATAGCTATATTCTTCATTGTTTCTTACCCATAAAATCTTTGGTGCGGTAAAACCAGTAAAAGCAGTATTCCCTGTTAATTCAGATAAATTTTCTCTTCCGACCTTTTCAATAATATATTCACACTCTGACTTAGTTCTCTGATCATTCCACAGGATAGCAGGCCTTATTAAGTTGTTATCAGAGTCCATGAGTACGAGACCATGCATCTGTCCGGTCACTCCAACAGCTTTTATATCTCCAGCGTCAATATCAAACATAGATAACATCTTATTTATACATTGTTTAGTAGCTTTCCACCAATCCTCTGGATTTTGTTCGGCCCAGTCTGGCCTTGGATAAAATATAGGATAGGCTTGTGAAACGCTTGCTTTTATGTTCCCATATTCATCCATTACCAGCACTTTAACCGACGAAGTACCAACATCAATTCCCATAAAATACATTTTATCACCTACATTTTTGCGCCTAAGGCCTTGTATACCTCTTTATACGCTTTTATGGCATCCTTATGTTTTTTCGCTTCATATAGCCTATCTGTGTCAATCTTTGATGCTAGTTCATATATAAACTCCCATTGTAAAACGCTTTCTTTTACAGCTTCAATCTGATCTTCGGTATATGGGAACATATCATAACCAATCCTCTCACCCTTACTTCCATAACCTACTAATTGAAGCTCTTTAGCCAGTTCTAGTGTTTCCATAAAACACAGCGATCCCACTATATTATCATCATCAAAAGAACCCCAGCCACTATTGGCATGCTGATGACCTAACTTCCCTTCCATAGCTAGCAGTCTGACATACTCAGCTAAATTCTCTCCATTCATAATCAGATGCTGCCAATCCATATTCACCTTCAGATTAGTTGTATCAATACCTCTTTCCTTTACCTTGTTTATAACATACATCACCATACCGATATTCCTCATTGCAATTTTCATAGCAGGTTCGCTGTTTTTATGTTCAAGAAATATGGTAACCCCCTTCTCATTTGCATGTTTTGTAAGATCGGCAATTGCATCAATGAAATGAGTCCACATCTTCTCGTAATCTGTCTGGAACGGATAATTATATCCCTCTCCGCCCGGCCAAATAATAAAATTTGCATGCAATGAAGTAGCAAGATCTATACCATCCTTTGCTACATCAATGGCCTCACGTCTAATGTTGGGATCAGGATTTATAAAAGATCCGAGAGCATACCTTGGATTCGTGTGATGTCCTAATGCAATACAGTATATATCCTTTCCGCTCCCATAAACAATGTCTTTAATAGCTTCACAGTTATTACTATTGATCTCATTAGGATAATGATATTCAAGACCATCGATATAATCCGCCAAACCTTTTACCACTCTTTCGGTCTTCGCCTCCATTGACTCTTTCACTACTTCCACATGATATCCATCAGGTACAAATCTTGTTGCAGAGGATCCAAATGCCCAAATACCAACACTATTTTTCAATTTCCTTTCCATTGTAAGCACCTCCATAGTATAATAAAGTTTAAAGTTTATTGGTTGGTTCAACAAACTTTCTAATTAATAACATTCGCCATCAATTATAAAACTCCTCCCTCAAAAATAAAAATTCCCACAAATTTTTATTCTATAGGACATTTAGCATACTTATTGCTTTCTTGCAAAAATGGCGATTATGCCAATATGATATCCACTGCCCTGCAAAAGTCAAAGACCATACTAAAAATGAGGGTATAAGAGCTTCGACTGATAAAGGCTCTTATATCCCTCACAAATTTAATCTTCCTATTAATAACCATAAATATTACTGCTTTTATATAACTTATCAAAAATGTTTAGTGTTAATTCACCAAGTGAGTATATAAATCTCAATATTAATTCCATGACCAGATTACTTTTTTCACTTCCTGTTACTCTTTATCAGCCTTCCTATATCTTCGGCCCTGTCCCTTAAAAGATCATATCCTCCGTCCATTGCCTCTCCCAGGCTCATGGGCCGGTCGGCAATGGAAAATAATGCAG
>ENA-UOOI01000056-UOOI01000056.1-fermentation-metagenome-genome-assembly--contig:-NODE-56-length-136203-cov-27.745483_pt1 | contig 136203 bp, 122 predicted proteins | sample MGYA00245779_ERZ724027 | MGnify/ENA primary metagenome ERZ724027 (study PRJEB28704, sample SAMN03018318) | fermentation metagenome | biome: anthropogenic terrestrial biome; feature: soil...
ACAAGTTCTTCTATGGAAGCATTTGCAATGTCTTCAGAAGATAAAAAATCCGTCAGGATAGAGGAAGCAGTGGCACCATATTTATTAGAAAAAGGATGTTCTTCACCATCTAACAAAGCAAATTCGCTAAACTTGAGAAATACATTTGATAGCATATATGTCTTCTCCCTGGTTAAGCATTCAACTATATGAAGCCTGTGTCTTGTAAGCCTTTGTAGGGCAAGGTATTGAGAACCACGCCAAGGCTCAGTATGAATCCTGCCGACTCTTGCAAAATCAGCAATAACAAAAGAGTCAATGCCATCATTTTTGTTAAGAGCATTAAAGGAATCTTTGTAGTTAGCAACTTCCTTAGGATTCAAACAGTAGACATAGGGTTTATATGGCACAAGTTTTTCACTTGCAGATAAAAAATTAGCTATATGCACGCCGTAAAATGAAGTAGACTCAAGACCAATTATAGTAGCCTTAAATATATTATTTTCTAGTATCTTGACGAGCATGGATTCTAGTTGTTCTGCACCAGATTGTGTATTAGGAACAGGTTTCATTTTAATAAAAAATTCCTGTTCAAAGTTAATTGCAGAGACAACATTTTGTCTCGCACCAATATCGATACCAACAAATAGAGTTGATAAGTAATCTACTTTCTTCATGAAATCACCACCTTTCGAAAGTAATGAGGAAATTAGAAAAGGAATTATCCTAATCCAGAGTACTGACTGCAACCTCGCGTAATCAGCATTCAACCAAGCGAAATACCTTGCTGGTGGCTACGAATGGAGATGCAACATTTGTGTAAGCAGAATTTGATACTCTGGTCAGGCTGCAAGCTTTCTAGGCAATAACACAATATGTTTTGCAGGAGAATACAGCAGTAACCTTTGCTAAAGTCCGTTAGGACTATTTTAGCATTAGGAAATTCCTTTATAAATAGTTAATGTAAGTTGTATAGATAGGAATGTAAAATAGATAGCAATAATGAATTGGGGGAATCCCCACAGAAAAACATAGATACTTTCTTATCTATACTAAAATATAAAAATAAATAAGTTTATAGCAGTCATTTAACTGACTATAAACTTATTATACGAGGTGGTATCATTATGATAAACCTGCTATTTTATTATAAATGACATTGGTTCATCTCCCGATAATTTATATTTTTTACCTGTCTTTTTATATCTAGACCATACCGCTTCTGCTCCTTTATAGCAATCGTTAATCCATTTTGAATACTTTGAAGCTTCTTCTCCCAAATATCCATCTCCAGAATCAATACCACCAATTGATCCTATATATTCATATCCGTCACAATTATCAGTTGGTATAGCTCGAAAATCTCCATTTAAATCTAATAAAAGTGTATGTGATTTATTATCATCACCTTTTGCTATTTCTTCAATAATTTGCTCTTTTGAAAACATATTATATACCTCCAACATTAATTTTTTATTCATGAAAATAATTATATATTATTAGTCAAAGTATATCTATTATTCAGTTACCTGGTTGGATGCTTGCAGCCCGCCTGTTAATCTATATAATTGCAATTAATGCATAATAAAATATTGGATAAATTACTATATAGATATTTTATAAATTCTAATTTCAAAATAATATCAACATATTCAAGTAAAATATTATCATCTTTTGATAATAATCTTTCGTTTAATATCCTATTATATGAAAAATGCATAAATCCTAACTTCGCTTTAAATAAATCACTTTTGTTTTGATATTTTATTTGTATTACATCATAAAACTTTCGTGTTAATATACTTATATAATTTATATTAGCATCTATATTTACAACACTAGGAGGATTCATTATTTTGAAATCCAAATCAGTAAATTTATATTGAATTAAATTATTCTTTAATATAATGCTTTCATTTATAAATTTTGATTTATTAAGCAAATCGCCAAATTCATAGCATAAACTATTCAATAAATATTCCATTTCCTTTTGGTTTTTAGTATTTTTCAAACTTTCTTCTTCAATATAATTATCTAATGAAATACTCATTAGATTTATAGATTCGTTAACTTTTGAAAATCTTTCTTCTAATATTTTTTCAATAACTTGTTGGATTTTATTGTTCTCCTTAAAAATTTCATTTGAATTCATAAAACTATCTCTTTTCTTAAAATGATTTAAACTTCCATCTTCTTCAAGTAACAATTCCCCTAGTGGGATGCATACAAACCATTTGTTTGGAACTACTGGTCTTGTTGTATTTCATAAGTGGCAGTTTTCCTAATTTTATGAAAAATCTTGTTCATCCTTAAATATATCATTTCTATGATTTCCTCTAGCTGTAATATGATAACTTACTTCAGTATACCATTTTCCACTTTTTACATTCCTGGAGCGCTTGTGGGGAACTTTGTGACCCACTTGCTATTTGTAGGGTTTAGCTGTCCTTGCAAATCCATTTTTCTTTCATAACACTTTTAGTTGTTAATTCATATTGAATTTGGTATGAAGAACCACACTTTTTACAAACATATGTAACAAGTATTCCTTCGCAATAAACACTATCGTCTAACTTTTCCATACAATCTTTATTCTTACAACATTTACAATCCACTTCAAATCACCATCCTAAAACTTTTTAAAAAGAAAGCCAGAGTTTTCACCCTGACTCCTAATTATTACTTTTATAAGTTTATCAATTATCTTAATAACTGAAGAACTTGTTGAGGTTGTTGATTTGCTTGCGTTCATCAATGACCTTTCAATCACTGCCAGACTATATCTTCACCCTTATTCAGTTGAAAGTTAACAATTAATAGTTAATAGTTCAAATTCAGTTTTGTCAAACTTAATCTATGTGTAAAATTGATTGCATGAATTTAGCTTTTCACTTCCAGACTTTAACTTTTAACTAATTTCGGGGTTGGGTACTTCGGGAAACCTCATCCCTACAGGCCTCATCATCATGACTTATGTTTTAGATGGTACGCCTTAGTCGTTGAACCTTCTCCAACCTTTCGGTACAGGAGCTCGGCTGCTGATTATCCAATCTGTTTACTTTTCAACCATTCACGTCTGTCCTTTCGAACTCCGTTGTAGAGAAACAGCTTAAGGAAGTTCCAGCAATTCACCCAATGTGTGCTTAAAGATTACTCTTTAAGAGACCCTCAAATACTCTACCTTAATAATTGTAGAACCTGCTGAGGTTGAGCATTTGCTTGAGCCAACATAGCTTGAGCAGCCTGGCTAAGAATATTATTCTTTGAGAAGTTTGACATTTCTTTAGCCATATCAACGTCTCTGATTCTTGATTCAGATGATGTTAAGTTTTCACTTGATGTTCCCAAGTTAGCTATAGTGTGCTCTAATCTGTTTTGATAAGCACCAAGTTTAGATCTTTCTTTAGATACCGTATTTATAGCAGTATCAATTGTTTTAATAGCACTATTTGCTTCACTCTGAGTGGAAACATCTATACCTTTTTGAGTAACTGCTTCTGCAGTTATTGATCCATCTACTGCAAACTGAGCTGCAGTTGAAGCTGTAGTGTTTTTAGTTAATGTAGTTGCTGCTCCGCCAGTTGCATCTAATGTTGCATAATCAAAGTTTACGGTTGCAAAAGTGTCACTGTTTCCAATAACAGCACTGTTCATGTTGCTGTAAACTTTAACTATAGACCCTACAGGATTTGTACCGTCATTTAATTGAAGGTTTTTATATCCTGCAGTAACATTAAATGAGTAAGTATCTCCTGTCTTATTAGCTGCACTATTTGCAACAGTTATTCCAGTTAATCCTGCATAATCAAATTTATTACTTGCAACAGTAACTGTTTGCCATGAAGTGCCTCCATCTGTAGAAACCTGAGCTCCTGTTAAATCACCAGAACCATCAAAAGTGCCTTTTACAGTAAGAGATAAATCAGTAGTACCAGTATAACTTCCACCTGTTACAGATAAAGCGCCACCTGATGCATTACTTTGGGTAATTGCACCACCAGTTATAGCTGTGCTTGCAGTTGAAGCAACTGCACCAATTGTATCCACCTTATATCCATTTAAATCTTTACTTGGATTTGAAATTCCTGAAATTTTTGCTGCATTTGCTGCATCAAGTTGATATGTTATCATATCTCCTGAAACACCAAGTGACTTAGCATCCATAGCACTTACAGATAAACTAATGTTTTGACCTTTATTTGCACCTATTTGGAAAGTATCATTCAATCCACCAGCAAGTAAGTTTTGTGTATTGAACTCAGTTGTATTTGAAATTCTTGTAATTTCTTTTGCTAATTGGTCTGTTTCAGCCTGAATCTTAGCTCTATCATCAGCAGTATTAGTATCTGTGGATGATTGAACTGCTAATTCTCTCATTCTTTGAAGAATGCTGTGAGTTTCATTTAATCCACCTTCAGCAGTCTGAATCAAAGATGTTGCGTCCTGTGCATTAGCTGAAGCCTGGTCTAATCCTCTGATTTGACCTCTCATTTTCTCAGATATAGCTAGTCCTGCTGCATCATCAGCTGCACCGTTTATTCTAAGACCTGAAGAAAGTTTCTGCATTGACTTACTAGCGTTAGTTGTGTTAATGTTCATGTTTCTAATAGCATTGTTAGCTGCTAAATTGTGATTAATTATCATAATAAAATTCCTCCTTGATTTTTAAAGTGGACATCCTTGTTCCACTGCTTTTTGTTGGGGACACATCTAAAGTTGTGTCTCCGTTAAAGTTTTTCGTTGGGGGGCACATCTAAAGTTATGCCCCCGTTGGAATAATTTTTGTTTTCTTTAAAAGTTGTTATTGTTTTAAGCTGGCCGGCTTATTTGATTTATGATTATATTATACTTATCGCAATAACTCTAAATTACTTTATAGTTTTTTAGATTTTTTTACTGAATATTTTGGCACCATTGCTGTTTCCCTTATTATACATGTTGTTTGCAGTTTTACTTTTAGCTATTTTATTCATTTCAGCTTTTATATAAGCAAGTTTCTTTGTCATTAAAGTGTTTAATTCACTTTGAATTTCATCTAAATTAAGTTCTTTATATATTTGCTTTAATTGTCCTTTTTTATTGCTAATATTTGATGCTTCTTCTAATAAATTTTGCCTGTAATCAATTAATTCTTGTAATGATTCAATATTATCATTATTAATACTTTCAATGATTTTCAAAGTACATTCTTTATACTTAACCAATATATCTTTTAAATCTTCATTCATAGAAATTTCTCCTAACCAGAAATCATTGAAGACAGCATGGCTTGCTGTGCATTAAGTCGATTCATGGCAGTTTCAAGCTGTGAAAACTGCATATAATATTTTTCCTGTTTAGTACTCATTTCATCAGTTATTTTCTTTATCGTAAGCTGCTGTACATATAATTGATCTGGAAGTGTATTTTTCCCTGAACTTCCTGTACTGCTAAAATCATATTGCTTATTTGCATATGATGTCAAAATAGCGCTATTAAGAGAGGTACCAACGTAGCCTACATTATCGTTAAAAATATTATTAAGCCTCTCAAAAATTCCATTTTCATTAAATTGTGTTGTTTTATCATCAGAACTTGAAACATTAGTAAATAACTTTAATATTTGATCACCATGCTGTGATATAGCATCCTTTAACTTCTGAGGGTCCTGAATTAAAATTTTCCCGCCTTCAGTTATATCATTTGAAGTATCAAGTCCTATAGAGTTGCTGCCATACTGTCCAAAGCTTAACCCTGTATTAGATACAGCTGTGGTAAAAGCTGACCTCATGGATGTAAGCAGATTTTGAAGATTATTGTCATTTCTTAATATTCCAACCTTTGCCTTATCCTCCCAGGCACTAATCTGTGAAGCTGACATACCAGCCCTTTGTGCATCTGTTAGTGGTTTATAATCTGATGATTTCTTTTCACTTAATTTTGTTTGTATTTTATCTACTATATCATTGTATTTATCTTTAAAACCATTTATTTTATCGAAAACCTTTTGAGGGTCTTGAGTTACAGTAAAGTTTGTAATGGCAGGATTTAAAGAATTATCTTTATCCTTGTCGCTTTGCAGATTATAGGTCACACCATCTATAGTAAAATTATTTGATGACCTGGTAACTGTTGTGGCTGTACCACCAGGAGGAGTTATCATTAATTTGACATCATCACCCTGACCTGAACCATCAGTTAAACCTAAAACTTTAAGTGTGTCTCCAGCACCTGCAGCAATAGATATATTTTGTGAACTGCCTGTATTTGAACTTTGAATTACAAATTTTCCTGTTAACTGGCTGAATGATGCAGTTACTGCACCTGATGTTGCATTTGTTATATTATTAATGATATCACTTAATTTATCTGTGTTTTTTACAGAAATAGTTTTTATGGTTCCATTATAAGTAATATTAAAAGAATCTGAACCAGATAAACCTAAATCTCCTAATGTTGTAGATAAACTTGGGTTTGTAACTTTTCCATTAATATTTGTTCCCGATATTGCAGCCTTAGATGCTAAATGACCGCCTGTAAAATCTATTTTGTAAGTACCTGCCTGTGCTGTTACCCCTGGTGTAACTGATAATACAGAAGAATCTACAATATTTGCAGTAAAAGCAGCATAATTATTTGAAGTTAACATATTGTTATCAGGAGTTAATGAGTTAAAATAAGTATTCTGCAAATCTTTTATGTCCTTAATAATATCCTTATATGCATCCTGCTTCCACTGAATGGTCTGCTGAGACTGCTTTGCCTTATCAAGCTTTACCTGCTCAGCAGCCATCATTTTCTTTACCATGGCATCTACATCAAGGCCTGTAGCCATACCTGTTATTCTAAGCATATTGCCGCCACCTGCACCTGTCATGCCAGTTGGCGTTGTATATGAACTATCAATACTGCTCATTTTATCACCCACTTCTTCAGTTTTAAGTTTAGAGTTTTAAGTTGAAAGTTGTTTAGGATTTTCTGCCTTTGGCGGAAAACCTTTCAATTCATTTTTCTTTTGCTATCATTTATTTGTTTTTGATACTTTATATGCTTCTGTCCATGTATCTCTTATGTCTTCTATTAATGGAATAACTTCATCCATTATTTTGATGTCCTTTTTCAAGTTAGCTTCTGTTAGTCTTCTCACAATAAACTCATATACGTTCATTAATTTTTGTGCCCATTCTCCGCCCTTTGTAACATCTAATGTGGCCATTAATTCATAATATATATTTTCAGTTTTTACTATATTTTCATGTGCTTTTGTTATATCCTTATCCGCTATTGCCTGTCTGGCTATTTTAGCAAATTTAACAGCTCCCTCTACAAGCATTAATAGAAGCTGCTCTTTTGAAGCATAATTTACACTGTTATTTTTATAGGTATTATAGGCATTTGATCCATACATTTTATAACCACCCTTTTCTACAGTTAAAAGTTAAGAGTTGAAAGTTTTAAGTCTTTTACAATTAAAAGCTCTTCAGTTTTAAGTTTACAGTTAACAGTTTTTAGTTCTTACTTCTTACTTCTTAGCTCTTAATTTAGTCTTATTTCTTGGTGTCTAAAAGAAGTCCTTTCCTAATGGAACTTTTGGTGTCCTTCTCAAGATATACATCCACTTCAACTTCATCTACTTTTTCTGCTTTTACTGTTAAATTAGATTTATTCTTTTCACTATATTTTTTCAGCTGTTTGGCAAATTCCATTTGCTCTTTTTTGCCTTTTTTGTTTTCCTGGTTTTGTATCTTTATATTATTTTTGTTATGGACCTTACCTTCTTTTGTGGCATCATTAATTCTCTGTCTTAAATCGTTGTCTATTTTATTTAATTTAAATTCCATTAAACCACCCACTTTCAGTTGAGAGTTGACAGTTAACAGTTGAGAGTTGTTGGTCTTTAGTTCTTACCTCTTAGTTATTAGTTCTCATGCTTTTTGATCTAGGAAAAGTCCTGCCATTTCACAGAATTTTGTTACCATGTCAATAATGTTTTTAGGAGGCATTTCCTTAATAACTTTTTTAGTTTTGTTATCAACAAGCTTAATTGTTATATCTTTGAATCTTCCATATATTTCGTATTCGATATGAGAGTCGTCTTTTCCTAAATTTTTATTAACTGAATCAACTGCCTTTTTTAAGTCATTTTCTCTGATTGCCCTGTGTTCAACTCCGTTTGAGGTTATGTTAACAACAATATTATCACTTGATGTATTAGTCTTTATAGCCTGTCCATCACTGCCTTGTGTTTGTGAATTAAATGGAACTGAAGTTTGTCTTCCTTGACCTATTGCTCTTACTTCCATGAATAACACCTCATCTATTTATTTTTTAAATTTTTTATTAATGATATGTCCTTAACCACAGCCTGCTGGTTTTCTTCTTCCACAGCTTTATATAGCTCTTTTCTTAAAATCACTACATTTTTGGGTGCTGATATAGCAATTTTTACATTTCCATCATCCACCTTCAATATAGTAACTTCTATGTCATCCCCTATGAGAATAGATTCTCCTTTTTTTCTTCCTATAACAAGCATTTATATCCCTCCAAAACACCTCTTTAAATTATTTTTCATTTTCAGTAAATAATGGGTGTTTAACCTGGTATTTTTCATTATCTAATATTACCTGTTCTCCTAATTTTAATTCATTATTAATAACAATAGGAGCTTTAAGGTTAACAGTAATGTTTTTTATATCAGAATTTAAAGTCACTGTATTTAGCACTAATACCTGTGAAGGGTTATTAATTTTCAAAGAACTTACTATTTCATCATCTAAATTAAATTCATAATTTTTATCCACATTGAATGGTGACACTAAAATTATTCCTATAGTTTCATCCTCAATAGAGTGTAATATACTAAAAATATTATTATCTTCTACAGTAAACAATATAAATTTTCTCAAGCCTTCAAAGCCTGGGATTCCTTTATTAAAGGTTATGATGTCCTCTTGCTGGTATTCTCTAATACCGTGGTACTTGGTACTTAGTTTCATCTTCACACACCCCTTCTACAGTTAAGAGTTTAGAGTTTTAAGTTGAAAGTGAATGATGTTTTGCCTTTAGGGCAAAACTTTAAATTTAATTTTTCAGCTTTGCTGAAAAATAACCTTTACTCTTAACTGTTAACTCATAACTCTTAACTATCTTAAGTAGTCCATTAACGTTGGTAAAATTACCTTTGCACTGGTTTGCAGTGAAGCCAGGTAAACAGTTTGAGCTGTGGCATACTCCATAGTTTTTTGTGTTATATCTATGTCCTCTGTTTTTGCCATAATCTCAGTTAGACTGGCATTCATATCTGTATTTTGAGTCTGAGCACTTTCCATTCTATTTTGTTTAGCTCCCACCTGAGAACGCAATGTAAGTAAATTGCTTATGGCTGAATCCAAATCTTTTAAATCCTGTCCTGATAATTGTGTAGTGGGATTCGGATCTGTAGCAGTAGGATCTGTGCCATCTGCATTTTTCCCATCCAGATGGTTTGTTATTCTCTGTAATAACTGCATTACATTATCATCTGTTCCAGTACCATATTGTAATACCTCATTAGCACCTACATTATATTTCATGGTGACACCCTGTGAAACCTCTGTTTGAAGGCCTGTACCAATCATAGCAAACTGATTTTTTTCATCCTGAGTACCTGCTGGGTTCAATGAACTTCCATCCTTGTTTGCATAAACCAACTTTGTATTTCCAATATGATTTGCAACATTTACGGTAAATGTATATCCATTTCCACTAGTCTTTCCATTAAGATAAATTTTCATATCATCAACTGTTGTATAATATCCTTTACCATCTGCATCTTTTGTCAAAGTATATGGGGAATCATGTGTAGCTATGCTCCATGTATCGCCGCCATCTGTACTAATCTTTCTTGCTAAAGTTAATGTTGGCGGGTTGGAAGTAAAGTCAGTATCAAAAGTATAATTTGTAGTCTCAGTCCCTGTAAAAACTCCTGAAACTTCAGCTTTAGATGCTCCTACAGTTGCAGACTGCGTAATAACTCCAATAGTTGATTTAAATGGATTTAGTACATCTGTGGGCTTAACAGTTCCTCTGGTTCCTCCGAAAATATATTTACCGTCAAAGTTTGTATTAAGTATCTGTGACAGCTGCGAAACTCTTTGATTTATTTCATCCTTTATTTTTTGCTTTTCTGATGGGCTGTAGGTTCCATTTCCTGAACCAACAAGCAATTCTCTTACTCTTTGAAATACATCCCCAGTTTGCTTTAAAGCTGTATCCGTTGTATCCAGCCAGTTTATTGTGTCCTTAATATTTGCATTGTACATTGTATTTGTATTAATATTTGTGTGCAGCTGCATTGCTCTGGCTACACTGAAAGGATCATCAGAAGGCTTACTGAATAGTTTTCCCGTTGACATCTGCTTCTGTATAGTCTGCAGATTCTGCAAATTTGTATTCATATCGCTTAAAAAATTATTTGAAAGCATTTTATTAGTAACTCTCATTTAATCTACTCCTTTCTTCAATTAACAGATAACTATATATCTTCTTAACTAGAAATCTTCTTACATTAAAGGGATCATATTTGGATTTATTCAAATCCAAAAAAATTTATAGTTTTTCTGTAAGAAAAACATCCTTCACTATTAGCTTTTAGTTCTTAGTTCTTAGTTCTTAACTTATTTCACCAGTCCGTTAACCACTACATCAAGTAGCTGGTCTACAACAGAAATAATCTTTGCGTTTGCCTGATAAGAGTGCTGAAACTGAACAAGATTTGCTATTTCCTCATCAAGTGATACACCGGAAACGGAATCCTTTGCCTGGGTTATACCAGCTAATAATGTATTTTGGTTTGCAACCATTCTTTTTGCTTCCTGCTCCTGAATTCCCAATCTGTCTACAGTATCCTTGAAATAATTATCTAACGTCATTCCATCAGTGTTATTTACTACTGAAGATAAGCCATTACCTAGATTTTTATCGAGTGCGAACTTTCCATTCAAGAAATTGCTCCTGTCATAGCTATTATCAATGTTTTGTATACCCATTAATTTATCTCTTAACTGAGCTATTGCTAATGCTCTTGAGCCATCACTTTCACCACATTCACTTGTTTTTGAACTCCATCCAGCAATTACCTTCATTGGATCTTTCACTATTTTAGAGTTAACAGTTATAGTAGCAGCTGTTATATCTTTTTCAGCTTTAGTAGAATCAGAATTTACGAAAAAGTCCAAAACATCAGGGTCTGAACTACCACCGTTTTTATTATCGTAATTTCCATCACCTTTACAAGTATCACTTTGTGTCTCCACAGCGTTAACTGCAAAGGCAAAGGCTTTTGCCAGTTTATCTAATTGATCCTGATAAACATCTATATCCTGCTGTACTGACATATATCCTTTAAGTTCTCCTGATGGAGGCTGGAAAAGCTTTATTTTATCCGCACTATCTATTGTAAAGTCACTTCCAGTCCAAGATCCATCAGTAGTTTTATTATTTGAGGAGTCAACTGTCAAAACTTTTCCCTGTGAATCCGTATAAAGAGCCCTGCACTCATCAAACTTTTTATAATTATTATCTATATCAGCATCTTTAATGTTATTAATAGTTATAGTTTTTTTATTGCTTTCTGAAGACATATCTCCCTTTGCATAATATGTTAGCTTTAAAGTATTATTATTAGTTCCATTATGAGTTTTTTCTATACTGCTTATATAAGCAAATTGCATTGCATTATCCGGATCACCGGTCTGCATTATATTTAATGGTTTACCTGTTGAATCTAGCGGTGCTGTGCCTCCTTTTGGGCTTGCAATATCTGCAGGCTCATTGGAAGTTGTCACATCTATCCCATCATAGTTCTTCTTATCTATAGTAATCCCAAATTTAGCACTTAACTGGTCAAGTAATACATCTCTTTTATCTAAAAGGTCATTTGGACTCTGTCCTGCTACCTTAACCTGTACTATTTCTTTATTTAAATTGTTTACCTGACTTAATGTGCTGTTTATGTCAAATACATCGTCTTTTATATTCATTTGAGTATTTTCTTTAAGTTTCGTAAGCTCAGATGAGGTGTGATTTAATTCATTGGTTAAAGCCAGTGACTGCTGCACCACTACAGATCTTGAATTTGATGTCTCAGCCTGTTTGGAGAGCTGCTGCCAGTCATCAAAAAACTTACCTATAAGGCTTGATATACCTGTGTCACTTGGTTCATTTAAAATATTTTCAATCTGGCTTAAAAATTTATCACGTCCTGAATATCTTCCCTGAACTCCTGTTTCAACCCTTGTCTGATAGTCTAAAAAAGTATCTCTTACTCTGTCCACAGAAGTTACTTCAACTCCTGTTCCAAACTGTCCTGGTCCTGCTGCACTGTTAAAGCTTGGTGTACAATATGGTGTGGTTGTCTGCAATGTTACCCTCTGCCTTGAATATCCTTCTGTGTTGGCATTGGCCACGTTATGTGATGTAACGTCTATGGCCTTCTGCTGGGCAAATAATCCTCTTTTTGCTATTCCAAAGGTATCAAATAATCCTGCCACCTAAATCAACTCCTTTACTATTTTCTTCTTCTGCCATTGGCATTATAGGTTTTTGCACTTCTATCCGGACTTAATATGCTTAGCATTTGGGTGGTAAAACCTAACCTTTGTCTAATAAGCAATTCATTATTGTCCTTTTGAAGAATAAGCTGCTGAAGTAACATCTTAAGATTTCTATAATTTCTATCTAAATCTTCATCCTTGAATTGTTGAATGATGCCGCTTATTTCTCTTCCCTGAGTAAGCTTTCTTCTTTCCATTTCAAGCTCTGCCACAGCCTTATTTTCCTTTTCAATTTTCCTTACAATGGCTTCCATGCCGAAAACATCATTCTTAACTATACGGCTGTGCTGTTCATCAAGTACTGAAAGAAGTTTATTTAAGGATTCATACTCCTTAACTAAAATTTCATTAAGCTTCTCTTTCATATATTCCTCCATATTAATTATTATTTTACTTCTTCATAGCCTCCAGCATTTTAGAAGCTATAAGCTTTGCATCTCTGTTATAAGTCCCATTAGAAACCTGATTTTTTAATTCTTCTATTCTCTTGTCATTTGATTCAAATTTATCATCTATAGAATAGCTGCTGAGACTTTTACCCAGTGGTGATATTTCTATGCTGTCACTGTTTTTCTTTGCTGCACTTACTTTATCCTGTTTTTTTATATCACTATAAAAATTAATAATTTTATTTGCTCTGACACCATTAACGTTCATTCTAACACTCCCTAAACTTTAACATTTCAATAATTAATTATCGAACCAAAAACTTAGAAGTTTAGTGTAAAAGTTTAGTGTTTTAAGCTTCTTCGATTAAAAGTTCAACGTTTTGAGCTTTTTGAGCTAAAAGTTCAATGTTTTAAGTTCTAAGTTAATGTTGTTTTGCCCTAAGGGCAAAACTATAATTTAATTTTTCAGCCCCGCTGAAAAATATCCTTAACTCTTCACTCTTCACTTTTAACTCTTAACTGTAGAACCTCTTACCTCTTACCTCTTACTTCTTACTTCTTACCTGAAAATAGAAAAAATAAAAACCCGATGGGGGTTTTTATTTTTTCTATTTTCCTAAATTCTTGATTCTCTCTTCATTGCTGACTATACTTGTAATTCTCACTCCAAAGTTTTCATCAATTACCACTACTTCGCCATAAGCTACTTTCTTTCCATTTATTAAAATCTCTACAGGTTCTTCAGCTAACTTATCCAGCTCTATAAGTGATCCTGTACCCATATTTAATATATCCTTAATATTTTTCTTGGATCTTCCAAGTACAACTGATACTTCAAGAGGAACATCCAATATTAAGTCAATATTATGAGGCACTACTGTGTTAGCTTTAGGTGAGTCACCCAGGGGTTCAAAGGATGCCTTCTGTACCTCAATGGGCTTACTCTTAACCTGTGAAGTACTTTCATTAGACATAGGAGCAGCAGTGCTTTCGGAATCTGCAGCTGCCTTTTCAGGCTCAGCTTTTGGAGCACTTGTATCGCTTTGAGATGCAGGAGATTCTGGTTCCTTGTCAGTTGTTTCTTCTCCCATCATTATTTCAACGATTTTCTTTGCAGTTTTTATTGGCAGGAGCTGCATTATCTCACTGTCTACTAATTCACCAATTTTAAGCTTAAATGAAACCCTTACAACAGGCTCCTCATCACTTATGCCATCTGCCAGGGGAGATGTATAATCATCCCATATCTTTGATTTTGGAGGAGATATATTTACTTCACGTACGAACATTGTAGCCATGGAAGTTGCAGCAGAACCAATCATCTGATTCATTGCCTCAGATACAGCACTTTCCTCTATCTCTGATAATTCCTTAACTTCATGATCCAGGACTCCATTTCCTCCCATCATGAGATTGGCAATTACAGCTGCATCTATTACCTTCATAACTAAGAGATTTTCTCCAACTATTCCACTGGTATATTGGACTTCCAAGGAAATATTGGGAACCTCAAATCCCTCTTTAACTTCGTTTAATGTGGTTACAGAAACCACAGGAGTTGTTATATTCACCTGCTGATTTATAATTGTAGAAAGTGCTGTGGAAGCAGAGCCCATGGAAATATTACCTATTTCACCAAGCAAATCCTTTTCCACATCAGATAATTCACCATTCTGGTCAGCCTTAGTATTTGGGCTTTTCTTTACATCTTCAGCTGGAACAGCATTATTAGCAGGACCTCCATTTAACAGAGAGTCTATTTCTTCCTGTGAAAGAAACCCATTACTCATAATTTTCCACATCCTTATCTATAATATCTAGTATCTGCACCCCTTTATTTTTACCTATAGTACCAGGTTTAACATAATAATATGGTTCGTCCTCTATCATAAGAGTAATGGCACTATCGATTTTATTGTCCAAGGTAATAACATCACCAATAGAAAGCTTTAAAAAGTCATCTACTGTAATTTGGGTTTCTCCAAGGACAGCTGTTAATTCTACAGGTACAATATTTAACTTTTTCTTTAATTTTTCTCTTGATTCATTTAAAATGCCCTCATCATTTGCCTGGAACCAGTACTGTACCACCAATTTATCAAGTACCTTTTCAATGCTTAAATATGGTATGCATATATTTATAAAGGTACTGTTCTTTCCCATTTCAACAGAAAAGGTTATTAGTGCTACAGGTTCATTTGGTGCCAATGTCTGGTTTAACGCAGGGTTGGTTTCAAGCCCTTCTATTTCAGGCTCAACTGGCAGTACATCATCCCAGGCTAATTTTAAATTGCTTATTAGCCCTTCATTAACTGTCTTGATTATATTCTTATCTATGTCTGTAAATTCTCTTGGCTTATATGTTCCAACCCCCGTGCCTCCTAAAAGTACATCAATTATTCTAAAAACAAACTGAGGATTTGTTTCAAACAGAATAGATCCATTTAGAGGAGGCATTTTAAATATTGTAAGTATTGTTGGGTTTGGTACTGAATGAATAAATTCCTCATAGGTTATCTGCTGAACAGACTCTATTTTTACTTTTACATTGCTTCTTACCTGTGCAGTTAAATAATTTGAAATTATTCTGGCATAGTTATCATGTATCAGTTCAAGAGTCCTGATATGATCCTTTGAGAATTTCTGCGGACTTCTAAAATCATAAGGTTTTACTTTCTGCTTTTCCTCATCCTTTGGGACTTCATCCGGTGTTAATTCTCCAGAATTTAGGGCAGACAAAAGAGCATCTATTTCACTTTGTGACAATACTTCTGCCATTTAATTCCCTCATTTCACAACTAATTTTAAAACAGCTTGTCTATATTGATTAAAGTAACTATCCTATCCTGAAAGTTTATAACACCCTGGATATAGTCTTTACCGGAATCTTCAGGTTTTTCCAGCAAGTTTTCATCTACATCAATTACTTCATCAACCTGATCTACAGATATACCTATTAATTCTTCATCTCTTTCAACAATAATAATATTTTCTTCAGAGCTATCATTCTTTGGTATATCCAATAGTAAATTAATATCAAGTAAAGATATTACATTTCCCCTAAGATTAATCAATCCCTTAATATAAGATGGCGCCATGGGAACTTTGGTAACCTGTACGCTGTCATTTATGGTTTGTACTCTGTTTGTTTCTATTGCAAACTGTTCATTATTTATCCTAAAAACTACAACCTGCACAAAAAATCACCTCTTATCCCACAACTTTTTTTATAGCTTCTAAAACTCTGTCTGCCTGGAATGGTTTTACAATGAAATCTTTTGCACCTGCTTTTATGGCATCCATAACCATGGATTGCTGTCCCATAGCAGAGCACATTATAATCTTAGCACTTGGATCTATCTGCCTTATTGCCTTTACAGCTTCTATTCCATCCATATCAGGCATGGTTATATCCATTGTAACTACATCAGGATTTTCTTTTTTGAACAATTCTACAGCTTTAATTCCATTGTTGGCTTCTCCAACAACTTCATATCCGTTTTTCTCTAAAATATCCTTTATCATCATTCTCATAAAAGCAGCATCATCAACAATTAATACTTTAGCCATTTTCTTCCCTCCAAAAATAAATTATACGCCTAATGCATTTAGCATTTTTTCAAGCGATCCAGGCATTGGTACATAGTAAAAATGCCCACTGATTTCTAAATTGTTTTGTAAAAATGTGGTTTCAATATCCAATACCATGTCATCGAACTGTCCCGATTCAATAAATGTGGTGGACAGTATTGCACCAAGCATATCATATGTAGCTGCCGGTACAGACGGTGTAATCAATAAATTTGTAAATTTAGATATAGCATTCATATATGAACTGGATATAATATTTCCTATTTCACATATTACTGAATATCCCATATCTGTGATATATTCTTCTTTTTCTCCTGTTAACTGTCTTATAAGATTAAGAGCAACATCTTTTTCAAAAATAAATAAAATATTTCCCGGTGCGTCACCTAATACTCTTACTATTACTCCAACAACTACTTCGTCTCCGCCTATTCGTGAAAATATTTCATCAAAAGGTACTATATTTATTGAAGGTACAGTGATTTCAACTTTTTTGTTAATAAGCTGGGATAATGCTGTGGCAGCATTTCCTGTACCAATGTTTGCAACTTCCTTTATAGCATCTAACTGAAAAGGAGTAAGATTTTTATAGTCCATATACTTATTCCTCCTTAAGATTTAAATAAGCTGACTACACAAGGGATGCAACATCAAGTATTAATGTAACAAGTCCATCGCCTAATATTGTAGCTCCAATGTATTCTTTCAGGCCATGCAGTGTTTTTCCTAATGGTTTTATTACGATTTCTCTTTGTCCAAGTAATGAATCCACTAACAGTCCTATGGTTTTTTCTCCGACCTTTACAATTACAATATATTTTTTACTGCTGTCGTCACTTTCTATACCAAGTCTCTTATTAAGTCTTACAAGGGGAGTAACATTTCCATTGTATATTATAACTTCTCTGTTGTTTGTTTTTTTAATAAGATCATCACTATAATCTATAACTCTGTCAATATATCCCAGTGATATTGCCATGGTTTCCTGTCCCACTTTAACAAGCAATGCCTGAATGATCTGAAGTGTTAAAGGAAGTCTTATTATAAATGAAGATCCCTTTCCTTCTTCACTGATTAAATCAACAGTTCCACCCAGGGCACTGATTTTTGTCTTTACAACATCCATTCCAACACCACGTCCTGAAATGTCTGTTACTTCCTCGTTTGTGCTGAATCCCTGCATAAAGATTAGATTTCTTATATCATTGTCATTCATGCCTACAGTGTTTATGCCCATTTTTTCAGCTTTATTTCTTACCTTATCAACAGGAATGCCGTTTCCGTCATCCTCAACCTTTATTACAGCTTTAGTTCCTTCCTGATATGCTGTAAGCTTTATCTTGCCTACAGGATCTTTTCCTCTGGCTATTCTTTCTTCTTTGGATTCAATACCATGATCAGCTGCATTCCTTATTAAATGTATAAGAGGTTCTCCTATTTCATCTATTACTGTTCTGTCAAGTTCAGTATCAGCACCCTTTACAATAAGCTCCATATCTTTGTTGAGCTCCACAGAAAGATCTCTTACCATTCTTGGAAATCTGTTGAATACTGTATCCAGAGGAAGCATTCTGATTTTCATAACTAAATCCTGAAGATCAGAGGTTGTCCTTGCGACCTGCTCCAGTGTTTCATATAAATCATTTAGTTTATACTTGCTGCTTATCTGCTCAAGTCTTGTTCTGTGAATTACTAATTCTGAAACCATATTCATAAATTTATCAAGCCTTTCAAGGTCAACTCTCACAGACTGATGGTTTTTCTTATGGGGTGTTTCAGAACCTTTAGACTTAGCATTTGGTTTAGCAGCAGGCTTAGCTTTTGTCTGATTTACCTTGCTTGTTTCTGCTTCTTTTTCTTTTATAGCACTATCTGCCTTTTTAATAGCTTTATTTTTCTGCTGTTTTAAATCCACATTTTCTATTAATACTTCTTCCACTTCAGATATTCTAAGAAGGGTATCTTTAACTTCTTCTATAGGTTTTGTTGTTAAAAGTACCAGATTAATTTCAAATTCGAAATTTTCATTTTCAATATCCTCAGCAGATGGAACAGATTTAATAATTTCTCCTAAATCCTCAAGATTCTTAAATATAAGAAATGCTCTTGCTGATTTCAAAAGTGTATCAGGACTTAAATTAATTTTTATTGAATAAGCATTATAATCTTTTTCCAGTGCCTGCTTAATTACATTTATGTCATATTCATTAAGTACAATGTCAATTTCGTCTTTAGTTTCATCTTTATCTTTTGAAGCTGCAGTTTCAGATGAAGCTGAAGCTTTACTGGCCTTACTGGATTTGTCTTCAGGCTTTTGTCCTGTTATGGCTTCAAGTTCTTTAATTATACCATCTATTGGAACCTGCTCATCATTGTCATCTGAAATGTTGTTTACCATTGTCTCTAAAGTATCAAGGCATTTAAAGAGCACAGTTACAACATCCTGTGTTACTGCAAGCTGTCCATCCCTGAATTCTGACAAAACGTCTTCCATCTTATGGGTTAGTTCAGCCATAGTATTGAACCCCATAGTAGCTGCCATTCCCTTTATTGTATGTGCCGCCCTGAATATTTCATTTACTTTATCAATATCATCAGGCTGCTGTTCAAGCTGCAATAATGATTCATTCAATGTCTGGAGGTTATCCATTGATTCTTCCAAAAACATTGACATGTATTGTGATGTATCCATAAAATTCCCTCCTTACAATTTCCTATATAAAAAAGTTGCTGCTTTTTCAAATTTGTATTCTTTATAGTTATATATGCTTTCTGTGGCCCCTACAAACAAAAGTCCTCCTGGTTTTAAACTATCGCTGAATTTTTCATATATTTTATCTTTTACATCAGAGTTAAAGTAAATAACCACATTTCTGCATACTATCAGGTCAAAATTCTTTTCATAGCTATCTAAAATAAGATCATGCTTTTTATATGTAACCATATTTTTTATATTATTATTTATAATATACTTATCGCCGCTTTTAGTAAAATATTTACTTAAATCTGCTCCACTTACATTCTTTATTTCTGCTTCAGAATATATACCCTCTTTTGCTTTATTAAGTATTGTGGAATCTATGTCCGTAGCAATAATTTTATGTGTTCCATAAGGGTCAAGCTCATTTAGTATCATTGCTATGGAATATGGTTCAGCACCTGTAGAACAGGCTGCGCTCCATATCTTAAGAGATCTATTATTTTTAAGCAGTTCATTTTTAATATGTGATTTTAAATCTTTAAATATTTCTGGGTTTCTATAAAATTCTGTAACATTTATTGTTATAAAGTCTAAAAATCTCTGCTTTTGTGCAGCACTGGATTTTAAAAGTTTTATGTATTCCTCCACTGAATTCACACCAACTCTTGACATTAGGCTTAATATTCTTCTGTGCAGCTGGTTTGGCTTATAAGCTGATAAATCAATATTATATTCTTTTAAAACCCATTTTTCAAAATATGCCAGATCCATTGATTTTCCTCCTAAATCTTAACTGCATTGATTATTTCTCTGCTTATTTCATCTAATGGAAGGACCTTGTCAACCATACCTGTTTCAAATGCCGCCTTTGGCATACCATAAATGGTGCAGGTGCTTTCATGCTCTGAAACAGTATATCCTCCATTTTTCTTAACTTCTATAGTTCCATTTGCTCCATCCTTACCCATTCCAGTGAGAACTACACTCATTAGATTTTCTTTATATACCTTGGAACTTGAAATAAAAAGCTTGTCCACTGCTGGTCTCACGCCCCATATTGGCGGATCTGTATTTAAATGTATTTTTTTATCACTGCCTACCTCCATATGATACCCGCCTGGTGCCATATAAACAACATTTTTTACTATATCATCTTTGTCTTTAGCTTCAACTACAGTTATTTCACTGTTGCTGTTGAGCCTTTCAGCAAATGCTTTGGTAAACCCAACTGGCATATGCTGTACTACAAACACAGGCACTCCCAAGTCTTTTGGAAGCAGTGTGATTACTGCATACAGTGCTTTTGGGCCTCCAGTTGATGCTCCAATTACTACAGCATTTATTTTATTATGTGATGTATTCATGTCACTCAAGTGCAATCACTCCATTATAATTCTTTGATGCCAACTCCAACAGTTTTAATTTGAACAATACCATTGGAAGTGTCGAAAATCACTGTTCTTCCTTTGTTACCGCCAACATCTTCTCCAATTAATGGTATGGATAATTTAATTAATGTTTTTTTTACGGATTGGCTGTTTCTGTTTCCTATATCCATAGTCATACTTTTATCGGTAAAGTTGAACATTGAAGCCCCTCCGGCTATTTTAGCCTTTAGATTGGATTTCATGGCACCAAGTCTGATCATTTTATCTACTAAAATCGGGATTGCCAAATCTGCAAACTTCAGGGGATTTGTAACATTATTAAATTGTGTGCTATCAGGCAGCATAATATGAGCCAACCCGCCAATAGCCTTAAATTTATCATAAATAGCTATTCCAACGCAGGAACCTAGTCCTATGGTAATAAGTTTATCAGGGGACGATACCACATTTGCATCTGCTATTCCTATTTTAAGTTCGTTTACACCCATCATTCTAACCTTCTAAATCAAGTTATTTTCATCCTCTGTTAAAATTGTTCCCAGGTTAAGGAAAATAATAATCTTTTTATCAGTTTTTATTAACCCTTTAAGGTATCTTTTTGAAATACCTGAAACAACATCTGGAGGATCTTCTATATTTTTTGTATTTACATCCTTTACTTCTGATACAACATCTACAATAATACCAAGCTTTTTATCTTCATGTTTTGCAATAATTATTTTTGTATCACTTGTAATTTTGTCTTCCCCTAAATTAAATCTTTTACTTAAAGAAATTATGGGCAGTATATTGTCCTCATAATTTATAACTCCTTCAAGAAAATTTGGTGAATCAGGTAATTTTGTGGGTTCTTCATAGCCTAGTATTCTCTCCACTTCCATTATGTCTGTGGCATAATATTCACCATTAATACTGAATATCAATACTTTGATTTCTTTATTATCCATATTGGTGCCTCCTACAATTTAAATTTGTCCACAATGATATCCTCATCCTTGCCCAAATAGGCATGTATTTCTTTGCTTGGTGTGTCCAGCATATACTCTCTGCTGCCTACCACAAATATTGTATTCTGATAAGCAATATCTGCCCATATGTGTCCTTTACCTGAAGTACACAGCTTAGTTGTTACTCCCCCAAGACTCCCTACTATTTTACATCTTATTTCATCATTTGATTGTAATACTCCGCCTCTTGCTATGCTTCTTTCTCCTTCAAATATTATTTTTCCATTTCCTTTAATATTGGAAACATATTCACCTTTCCCAAATATATATATATCACCTGATGATTCAAGTGTTGAATCCTGACAATATGCAATTCTTAAGTTAACAGGAATTGATAAAAAGCTCTTGAACTGATTAATTTTATCTTTAATTATTTTTACAATATCATCAACTTCCCAGTAGTGCTCCATATTAATTGGTGCCAGGCCTATTAATTTACCCTTCATCACTTCAAGAAGTTCATCTTTTTGATCTTTCTTTTCCATAGTAATTCCTGCAGCTATTTTCATACATAGTCTTGGTATATCCTTAAATTTAGTTTCTATAAGTACCTTTACGATTTCTCCGTCTTTCCTGTCAGCTCCAAGAAGATTAAGTTTTTTAATTTCTTCAGCAACCTTTGATAAACTGGATAATTCCTGTTTTAATGCTTCAAGATTATTAATTAAGTTTTGTATTATTATGTTTTCTCCACCTGCTAAAACCTGAGAGGAAATTATACTTCCTTTAATTAATGATTCTCCTTTTGATGTGATTTTTGCCCTTTCCACATTGCCATTTATGGTTATAGCATTTCCTGCATCCACTGTCATACCATCCATTACATTTCCATATATCATTATGTCACCCAGGAATTTAATATTGCCGCTTTTTAAATCCACATCACTTTTAACTTCATGAACAGGATATACATAAAAAGTATTATTTTTAATACATGGCTTTCCATTTTCATCTGCAATTATGGTATTTGAATCCTTTAATGAACAGCCTGTACCATTTCTTATGTTTATTTTCTTTCCTGCCCTGCACTTAATTATTTTTGATCTTATATCCTTTCCATTTTTGCCTTCCTTGCCCGGGGTTTTTACAGCTAATATATCTCCTTTTACTACAGAGTCAATTGAACCAATGCTCTTAAAATCCACTTTACCGAATTTATCCTCATCAGGCACCATGTTCTCATCATCCTGTTTAAACTTTATGTCCAATATATCATCCTGCTCATCCTGAGGTTTTTCACCTTTAGCAACAAGCAGGCTTTTGTTTTCCTCACCATTTACTAAATCTTTAATATTTTCATCCAGTATTCCATATGTAATTTTTTGTTTTGCTAGTTCTTTTTTTACTTCATCTATGGTAAATTTTTTAGGAAATACACTTTGTGCTGATTCACACTTTATTTCAATTGTATTGCTCTCATCTGTATCCACTAATTTATATATATTTTGAGGTTTGTATTTAATAGATGCATAAGCTTCCATTGCATCTTTGGATACATTTATGTCCATAATCCTCTGAGCCTCATCCTCAGGCATAATAACCTGAATTTTACTTTCCTCAAATACTTCTTTTCTGGTTTTTATTTCTTCTTCATCAACAATTACCTTTACATTTCTGCCTGAGAAAATTGCTGCAGCATGTCCTTGTTCTTTAGGGTTTTTAACTATTATTCTGCCATCAGTTATTTTAACTTTACCATTGTTTTCATCACTTTTATCTGGCTTTTGTTCTTCTTTTGATTTATCATTTTCATTTATGTTAACTTTTATAGAAGCACTTTTAAAAAGAAAACCCTTTTTTTCTTCAATTAATGAATAATCTAGTTGATCCTTGGGAATATTTAATACTTCACATGCCTCATTTATACATTCTTCAACAGATTTTCCCTTAAAAATCTTTTCCATGTTAATCCCCCTTAGATAATCCATACATTAGTCATTGGTTTATATGCATTTTTCTTATTTATCGTCATTTTTTTCTATAACTTTATAATAATATAAAATATGTTAAAACTCAAATCATCTGGTAATCCTTATTAAAGCTGCTTCCATAACTTATTTATTATTTTTAAATTCCTCAATGTCCATTCTTACTTCCTTGTCATAAGCACTCATTAAATTTTTAACTACAGCATTTTTGCTTGAATTATAATCTATATTATCCACTTTATTAATAGGTAAAACCTTTGGAGATGTTCCTGATATAAATAAAGCATCAAAATCAGCTATGTCTTTATAATTTATATCTTTTTCAATTACTTCATATGAAAGTTTTTTGCACAAATGGATTATTACATCTCTTCTTGTTCCTGGAAGTACTGCTTTTAAGGGAGCTGTATACACCTTATTTCCCTTAATCAAAAATATGTTAGATCTGCTTCCCTCTGTTATAAAGCCTTGATTATCCACTAATATAGCTTCATATGCAGATGATTCCTTAATCTTTATATCCACATTGTGCCTAAAATCCATATTTATAACCTTAGCATTGGGATTATTTCTTTCACCATGATATAGTATTGTTTTAACCCCTTCTTCATAACTTTTTTTATCTGGATAATTATGCTTAATATAATAGCATAAGAAATTTAGCTCACCATTATAATAATTAAAAATAAGTTTTATATTGCCAACTTCTGCACCATTTGCTTCAATAAGCTTAAAAATGCAGCTTTTAATTTGTTCTTCATTAAGCCATAATTTTAAATCAGTTACTTTGGCTGAATTTTTCAGTCTTTTCATATGTCTCTTTAAAAATAATGGATAGCCGTCAATTATTCTTATAACTTCATAAAGTGACTTTCCTCTTGTAATAATATTATCATCGAAATATACATCTTCTTTTACTTCACCATTTAAAATAAAATATTTTCTAAAATTTTCACTCATATTATTTCACTTTCCTTTATCTCCATTTTAAAACTTCCACATTATTATACTTCTTTTTTGAATTTATTAAATAAGGATGACCTACTAATTTGAATAAAGGCATATCAGACATAGAATCCGAAAACATATAAGAATCTTTAAAGTTCACTTCTATATTTTCCTTTTTTAATACCTGATTAAGTCTTTTTACCTTTTCTTCACCTTTACAATTCTCACCTTCCATAACAGAACCGTGAATGCCATTGGTGATTTTGAATCTGGTGCCTATTACTTTATCCACTTCTTTTATATTGTAAAGCTCACTTAGATAAAACTCAGCAGATGCTGAAATAAGATATATTTTATATCCTTCACCTTTAAGCTTTTTCATTGTATCAATGGCATCCCTATAAAAAATTTTACTTAGTCTTCTTTCGTAAAATTCTTTAACTATTGACTTCATATCATCTTCTTTAATACCATCTATAAATGAGATAAATTTCTGCTTGGCTTTTCCTGCATCATAAATTTTTAAAAAATACAAAATGCCTGCAAAAGCGCTTTTGGGCAGATACCTTATTAACCTTATATCCTTTTTAACCATAAAAGTATAGAACTCCATTAGCGTCTCTCTTTTGGTAATAGTATAGTCCACATCAAATATTGCAAGTTTCTCCATATTCCCACCCTTTTCCAGTTTAGAGTTAAAAGTTTTAAGTTTTAAGTTAATGTTGTTTTGCCTTTTGGGCAAAACTATAATTTAATTTTTAAGCTTTGCTTAAAAATGTTTATATGGAAAAAAGCCGATGCGTTAGCAGCGGCTTTTTAATGTTATTCTTCACTTTCTAATAGTGATTCGTAGTGCTTTGATACTTCTTCAAACTCAGCATCATCAGGAACTACTAATTCTCCTGCATCGCCTTCGCCTACTACCTTAAAGAGATATACCTCTCCATTTGGGTGCTGAACTAAAGCGTATTCACTGTCTTTATATTCAAATCCGTCAACGACCTCACATTGAACTAGGTTACCATTTTCATCTTCTAATTCAACAGTTAGAGCATCACCTTCGCCGCAGTCACAGCCGCAGCCGCAGTTTTCATGTTCATCATGATCATGTCCGCATCCACATTCATGTTCATCGTGATCATGTCCACAGCCGCAGTCATGTAATTTTTCATTATCCATATTATTTCCTTGGCTCATCCAATTAAGCCAAAGTTCACCTCCTTTAATTGTCATGTTATCATTGTACCCTTAAATTGCAAATAATAAAAGAGAAAGTTTAAAAAAAGTTAAAAAGACTTTTTTAACTTTTTTAAAGAACAAAGATTAAAGAACAAAGAACAAAGAATGAGGATTTTCTGCTTAGGCAGAAAATCTACTAATTTAATAGGGTCATGGATAAACTATAGTTTTTTGTTATTAAACTGATATATGATTCAAGTATAATGACTACAGCTTCTGTCGAAGCTTTGTACAGTAATTTTAAGTCTGTTAAAGTGCTTCTGTATTTTAGGATGCTCCGAACTTTAAATGGCTTACAATTTAATGTAAAATACAATTTTGAATATTTGCCTTTGATAAAGCAGATATCAATGCCTCCGGCAATTTATTTGCGTCCCATTTATTCTTTAATCTTTAGAATAGGAGTTCCTTCGGAATTTTGGCAACCTCCGGTTTCGAGCTTTCAGCTTTTTGGGGGAATCCAAAAAACCATCTACTCTATTACATTTATTCTTTATTATTTAAGTTTTGCCTATCAAAACTCTATTTTAAGATTTTCTGCCTTAGCAGAAAATCATCCTTATTTAATCTTTGTTCTTTAATCTTTAATCTTTAGTTTCAAGGTTTGTTTTTTATCTATTTATTACATTTCAAATATATGGTAATATATTATTATACAAGAAATGATTGGAGTGAAAATAATTGAAATATATATATGACGGATTTTTTAACTCTATGCTGATAGTTTTAGTAACATTACCTATTATAACATTGATTATATCTGCCATATTATCTTTATTTATAAAAAAGCGAATATTTACTTTAAGTTTTATTTTTATAGTATATATTATTTTAACTTTTACTATATTTAATTCCTCTTTTTTAGTTTGGGTTCCTATATATATAATAATTGCTTATATAGGAACATTATTTGGAGATTCAATACGTTTTTTCAAAAATAAATAAAGAAAAGTCATATTAATCTTTAGTTTCAAGTGTTCATTTGATTAAAATTAAGATAGTATGTCAAGAATTAAAAAATAAAAAGAATTAGGGGTTGGTGAAAAGTTGAAGGAGAATATTCTATATGAAAAGTCTTTTAAGTTTTCAATGGACATAATAAACTTGTATAAGTATATAACTGAAACTAAAAATGAATATATAATTTCGAAACAAATACTGCGTTCTGGAACCAGTATAGGGGCAAATGTTAAAGAAGGAATTGTGGCTCAAAGCAAAAAGGATTTTTTAGCCAAGATGTATATTTCATTAAAAGAAGCCTCAGAAACTGAGTACTGGCTTGAACTTTTGAAAGAATCAAAATATATTAGTGAGGAAATATTTTATCCCATTTTTAACAACTGTAAGGAAATTAACAAAATTTTATACGCCACAGTACGCACTACGAAAGAAAAAATGCAAAACAAAGACTTTATCTAAAGAGCAAAGATTAAAGATTAAAGAACAAATATTGAGGATTTTCTGCTTGGGCAGAAAATCTACTAATTTAATAGGGTTGTTGGTAATCTATAGTTTTATGTTTTTAGACTGATGTATGGTTTTAAATAAATAATAAATTTCAAATAAACCTAATCAAATAATTATGGCCCCCTAGTAGATATATTTTTCCCACTAGCATAACTTTAATCCTTAATTTATTAGGGTTACCGCTAGTCCATAATTTTTTGTTTTTATACGATATATGATTTAAGTATAATGACTACATCTTCTATCGAAACTTTATACAATAATTTTGAGTCTGTTAAAATGCTATTGTATCTTTGGATGCTGAGAACTTTAAATGATTTCTAATTTGATATAAATGCAGTTTTGAATATCTGCTTCCAGAAAAGCAAATTTCAATGCCTCCGGCAATTTATTTACATCCCCATTTATTCTTTAGTTTTCGAATTCTTAGGAATTTTGGCAACCTCCGGTTTCGAGCTTCAAGCTCTTTTTGGGAGTCCAAAAAACCATATACTCTATTACATTTATTCTTTATTAATTTAAGTTTTGCATTAGCAAAACCCTATTATAAGATTTTCTGCCCTAGCAGAAAATCAACATTATTTGTTCTTTGTTCTTTAATCTTTGTTCTTTATATAAATAAAAAGGAAGAGTTTTCACTCTTCCTTTTTATTTATATCTCTGCAAGCTTTTTGTAGTTTGCTAATCTTTCCATTGCATCTTTTTCTGTCTTCTCATATAAAGCATCTGCTGCTTCTGGGAATGATTTTGATAATGAAGCATATCTTACTTCGCCCATTAAGAATTCCCTGAAGCTTGTTGTTGGCTCTTTAGAATCTAATGAGAATGGGTTCTTTCCAGCTTCTTTAAGAGAAGGATTGAATCTGTACATTGCCCAGTATCCGCAATCAACAGCTTTCTTCTCTTCTAACTGGCTGCATCCCATACCAGCTTTTAAACCATGATTAATACATGGAGCATAAGCTATGATAAGTGATGGTCCCTTGTAAGCTTCAGCCTCAGCTATAGCTTTTAATGTCTGATTCTTATCAGCGCCCATAGCTATTTGTGCTACATAAACATAGCCATAGCTCATAGCCATCATTCCAAGATCCTTCTTCTTTGTTCTCTTACCTGAAGCTGCGAATTTAGCTATTGCAGCTGTAGGTGTTGATTTTGAAGATTGTCCACCAGTATTTGAGTAAACTTCTGTATCAAATACCAATACATTTACGTCTTCTCCACTAGCAAGAACGTGGTCTAAGCCGCCGTATCCAATATCATAAGCCCAGCCGTCTCCACCGAATATCCAGTGAGATCTCTTAACAAGGTAGTCTTTATCATTTAATATTGCAGCAACTTTTGCATTGCTTTTTTCTTTTTCAAGTAATGCTATTAACTTATCAGCTCTGTCTCTTGTTCCGTCTCCGTTTTCAATGTTTTCTATCCAGTCTTCAAGAGCAGCTTTAAGTTCAGCGCTTACTCCGCTTTCAATAGCTTCTTTAGCTGCTATAGCTAATCTGTCTCTTGTCTGCTTAACTCCTAAATACATTCCAAGACCAAACTCTGCGTTGTCTTCGAATAATGAGTTAGCCCATGATGGACCATGTCCACGATGGTTTACTGTATAAGGCATTGAAGGTGCACTTCCGCCCCAGATTGATGAACATCCTGTTGCATTAGCTACCATCATTCTGTCGCCAAATAATTGAGTTGTAAGTTTAGCATATGGAGTTTCCCCACAGCCTGCACAAGCACCTGAGAACTCAAGAAGAGGCTGTTCAAACTGGCTTCCCTTTACGGAATTTTTCTTCATTGGGTTAGCTTTTGGTGATACATTCATAGCATAATCCCAAACTTCAGTCTGATTCATCTGTGAATCTATAGGTTTCATAATTAATGCTTTTTCTTTTGCAGGACAAACCTGAGCACAGTTACCGCATCCTGTACAATCAAGTGGGCTTATAGCTATTGTAAAGTTTAATCCCTTAGCTCCCATTGCAGGTCTATGCTTTAATTCAGCTGGTGCATTTTTAACTTCTTCATCAGTAGTTAAAATAGGTCTTATTACAGCATGAGGACATACATATGAACACTGGTTACATTGTATGCACTTATCTGTCTGCCATTCTGGAACGTTTATAGCAATTCCTCTCTTTTCATAAGCAGCTGTTCCTGCTGGGAATGTACCATCTTCCATTCCAACGAATGCGCTTACTGGAAGCTTGTCTCCATCTTGTCTGTTCATTGGTTCAAGTACGTTTTTAATGAATGCTGGAACTTCTTTAGCATTAGATGCTTCATCTTTAGCATTCTTCCATGATGCTGGAACTTGTATTTTAACTATTGATTCAACACCTTTATCTATAGCAGCATTGTTCATATCAACAACTTTTTGTCCTTTTTTGCCATATGATGTTACAACTGCTTCTTTTAGATATTTTATAGCATCTTCTACTGGAATAACGTTAGAAATCTTGAAGAATGCAGACTGCATTATCATGTTGATTCTTCCGCCAAGACCAATTCCCTGGGCTATTTTAACAGCGTTTAATGTGTAGAATTCAATATTATTTTCAGCAATATATCTCTTATATGAAGCTGGTAATTTTTCTTCTACTTCTTCTGGTGACCAGATTGTATTTAATAAGAATTTACCATTCTTCTTTAATCCTTCTAATACATTGTATTTATATACATATGATTGATTATGGCAAGCAACGAAATCAGCCTTATTTATTAAATATGGGGATTTTATTGGCTTCTTACCAAATCTTAAATGAGAAACAGTTATTCCGCCTGATTTCTTTGAATCATATGCGAAATATCCCTGAGCATACATGTCTGTATGGTCTCCAATGATTTTAATAGCACTCTTGTTTGCTCCAACAGTACCATCTGATCCAAGGCCCCAGAACTTACATGCTTTTGTTCCTTCTGGTGTAGTGTCAAGGTCTTCTTTTCTAACCTCAAGTGATGTATTTGTAACATCATCAACTATACCAATTGTAAATCCATTCTTTGGATTTTCTTTAGCTAAGTTATCAAATACTGCAACAATGTGTGTTGGAATAGTATCTTTTGAACCTAGTCCATATCTTCCGCCTACTATTACTGGCTGGAACTCTTTTCCGTAGAATGCATTTTTAACATCTAAGTATAATGGTTCTCCAATGCTTCCTGGTTCCTTTGTTCTGTCAAGTACAGCTATTTTCTTAACTGTCTTTGGTATATATTTGAAGAAATGTTCTAATGAGAATGGTCTATATAAATGAACTTTTAATAAACCAACTTTTTCTCCCTTTGAATTTAAATAATCAATAGTTTCTTCAGCTAAATCACAAACTGAACCCATTGCAATTATTATTCTGTCAGCATCTTTTGCTCCATAGTAATTGAATAGGTGATATTCTCTTCCAGTTATTTTTGAGATTTCTCCTAAATATCCTTCAACTATATCAGGAAGTTCATTATAGTATTTGTTTGATACTTCTCTTTCCTGGAAATAGATATCTGGGTTTTGAGCAGTACCTCTTGTCACTGGATGATCTGGATTTAATGCTGATCTTCTGAATTTATTTACAGCATCCATATCAACTAATTTAGCCAAATCAGCATAGTCAATAACTTCAACTTTTTGTATTTCATGGGATGTTCTGAAACCATCAAAGAAGTTTATAAATGGAACTTTTCCCTTTATAGCTGCTAAATGTGCTACAGCCGATAAGTCCATAACTTCCTGAACACTGCTTTCTGCAAATAAAGCACAGCCTGTCTGTCTTGCAGCCATAACGTCCTGATGATCTCCAAATATATTTAATGAATTTGTTGCTAATGCTCTTGCACTAACATGGAAAACTCCAGGTAATAATTCTCCAGCAATTTTATACATGTTAGGTATCATTAATAATAAACCTTGTGATGCTGTATATGTAGTAGTTAATGCTCCAGCCTGTAATGAGCCGTGAACTGCACCAGCAGCACCTGCTTCTGACTGCATTTCCATTACCTTAACCTGCTGCCCAAAGAGATTTTTCTTTCCCTGAGCTACCCACTCATCTACATGCTCTGCCATAGGTGAAGATGGAGTTATAGGATAGATTGCTGCTACATCAGTAAATGCATAAGAAACGTAAGCTGCAGCTGTATTTCCATCCATAGTTTTCATTTTTACCATGAAAATACCTTCTTTCTTCTATAATTTAATTAGATTTGTAATATTATAACTTTTTATACACAAAGCATGCATAATAACCTTTACCGCTTTATGAGTAAAAAGCTATCTTATATGCTTGTAAACTTTTTATCATACTACTTAACTATACACTAAAAAAAGATTTTTGCAAAATAAGATTTTATTTTCAATTTCAAGTTATTTACGATTAGTAGCAGATATCTTTCTACTGCATGATATTTCTTAGTTTTATGGGCAGAATCTCCTTCTTAAATTAATAGTTATTACACAATTTTCTAATAATTTTCTTCATTATTACTTAAAAATTAACACTACTAAAATGCAGCTTTCAGCAGTGTTAATTATAAACTATTAAATTCCCTATAAATCTTTGTTAAAATTTAATTTATATTTCTGCAAGTTTCTTTCCAAGTTCTTTTGCCTTTTGAATTTCTTCATTACTTGGACTTTCTTTAACTATGAGTTTATCTATAACTTTAAATTCATACTCAGTCATTACCTTTTCCCATTTCTTTGCAAACTCACCATTATCCCAGCCAAAGGATCCGAAAAGTACTACAGGTTTATTGTTAATAGGAAGCAGTTTAAATTTATCTATAAATGGTTTCATTTCTTCCTGCTCTATTTTGTTATTATCCATTGAAGGACTTCCAAAGGCAACTGCATCAGAGTTAATAACATCTTCAGTTTTTGCTTCTGATACAAGCTTAATTGTTACATTAGCTCCAGCTTCCTCTGCTCCTTTTTTTATGCTGTCAGCCAGCACTTCAACATTTCCACCGTTACTCCAGTATATAATCGTTACTTTTTTCATATTAAATCTCCTCCCTATTTACTTAATGATAATCATTCTTATTTAATAAAATAATTATACTATATAATGGAATTTATTTCAACAGTTGCGGCTAAAAGTTAACAACTAGTCCATATAGATATTTACTTTCAATTTAAAGAATACTGCTGAATAATTTTTATGATATTCTCAACTCCACTGCCTATTTTGCTGTTTTTCATATTTTTAATGTAATCTTCCTTATCCTTATAAAGTTTGCTAAGCATTTCAACTAATATTTTCCCATTTATATGCTCTTCCTCGATAACCATGCTGTATCCGCTTTTCTCAAAAGATCTTGCATTTAATATCTGATCTCCCCTGCTGGATTTTCTGGATAGAGGAATTAATAAGTTTGGCTTATTTAAATACAATAGTTCAAATATTACATTTGCACCAGCTCTTGAAATAACTACATCTGCAGCATTCATAATATGAGGAAGTTCCTCTGAAACAAATTCAAACTGCTTATATCCCTTTACATTTAGTAATTTATTATCTATATTCCCTTTTCCGCATATATGTATTATATTATAATCCTTTAATAGTATTTCAAGCTGCTCTCTTATGGTTTCATTAATGAATTTTGATCCCAGGCTTCCTCCTATTATAAGGAGTACAGGTTTATTATTCTCAAATCCGCATATTTTAAGTCCTAATAATCTGCTTCCCTGTTTTATTTCTTTTCGTATTGGTGTACCTGTTAAAACAGCTTTGCCTCCGCCAATATGATTAATGGATTCAGGAAATGTTACACAAACCTTTGTACAATATGGTATACATATTTTATTTGCAAGCCCTGGGGTAATATCTGATTCATGTGCTATTACCGGCACTTTATTTAAATATGCTCCTATAACCACAGGTACTGATACAAATCCTCCTTTTGAAAATACAATGGAAGGTTTTTCTTTTTTTATAATTTTCTTTGCCTGCCATATGCCCTTTAGTACCTTAAATGGATCTGTAAAGTTTTTTAAATCAAAGTACCTTCTTAGTTTTCCGCTGCTGATTATATGATATTTTATATTTTCGTTTTCAATTATTTTTCTTTCTATGCCATCTGAGGTTCCTATGTATTGTATATCATATCCTAATCCTTTTAGTTCTGGAACTAATGCTAAATTTGGAGTAACATGTCCAGCTGAACCTCCGCCAGTGAGAATTATTTTTTTCAAGAAAAAACACCCTTTCTTCAGTTGAAAGTTTAGAGTTTTAAGTTTTAAGTCAATTCTTCAGTTGAAAGTTTGGAGTTTTAAGTTTTAAGTTAATGATGTTTTGCCAGGGGCAAAACTTTAAATTTGACTTTTCAGCTTTGCTAAAAAGTTTCATTCACTCTTAACTTTTAACTGATTTAAGCTCTTACCTCTTACCTCTTACCTCTTACCTCTTACCTAATATAATTTTACCTCTTTATTCTGCAGTTGACAAACAGTTTCTTCAGTTGAAAGTCAATTCTTCAGTTGTAAGTTTACAGTTAAAAGTTTTAAGTTAATGTGGTTTTGCCAGGGGCAAAACTTTTAATTTAATTTTTCAGCTTTGCTGAAAAATATCATTTACTCTTAACTTTTAACTTTTAACTGATTTAAGCTCTATGGCTCTTTTAAATAATAATGTTGATGTGAATAGGACAAACTTCATCAACACTATTGAATAAAAGAGCCATATACCTAAAGCAGGAAAGATTAAAGAACATGGAATAAATTTTGAAATTTTTTGAAAAACATGTCCATATTGCTAATGCATGTACAAAGTTACTCATATACCTTCAATCTACTATTATATATATTTCAATAGTGGTTAAGATAATAACACAAAACCAAAAGGAGGTAAGAAATATGGCAAACAGAAGTAATAGAAAATTAGTACCAGATGCAAAGAAAGGTTTAGATCAATTTAAAATGGAGACAGCTAGATCATTAAACGTTCCATTAACTGATGGTTACAATGGAGACCTTACTTCAAGAGAAAATGGTTCAGTTGGTGGCGAAATGGTTAAGAAAATGGTTGAGCAGTATGAAAGACAAATAACTTCAAAATAGTTTATATTGCTAGATTTTAAAAATCAGGGTAATCAATGAGAATTGATTACCCTCTTTAATTGATATCAGAGAATTCTATGTTTAATTTATCATTCATATCTTCATTTATAATAACATGGGAATTTATACTTTCAAAAGTGGAAGCTTCTTTTTTAAATTTCACAATGAATTCTGAGCCTTTCTGAGGTTCACTGTGTACCTCAATATTCCCACCCATAAGCTGAACAATTTTTTTAACAAGAGCAAGTCCAAGTCCAGTTCCTTCAGCCCTTCTCGATAGTGAACTGTTTACCTGAGCAAATCTGTCAAAGATAAAATCAATTTTATCCTTAGGAATTCCTACTCCCTGATCTTTAACAATCAAATAAAAATATTCCTTTTTTATATTAAGTGTTACTAATATTTCCTTACCTTCAGGGGTAAATTTTATTGCATTGGATAAAAGATTTAAGAGGATTTTTTCATATTTATCCTTATCCAGTAATACACTGCATTCTTCTTCATTAGTATCAAATATAAGACTTATATTTTTATTTTCAGCATAAAGATTTGCAGAATTAACAATACTTTCACTATGATTAACTATATCAAATTCTGTGTTGTTTAAGCTTAAGAATCCTGCCTCAGCCTTGGATATATCAAGTATATTATTAATCAGCTTTAAAAGTCTGCTGCAATTCTGGCTTATTCTTCCAAGAGTTTTATTAATATTTTCAGTTATTTCATCATTATATATATCATATGCCAGCTGAAGTGAAGAATAAATAATTGTAAGTGGAGTCCTTAATTCATGAGAAATTACAGTAAAAAATTCATCTTTCATCTTATTTAATTTTTCAAGTTCCATATTATGATTTATTTCTTCTGTTATATCTGATCCATGAATGTGAATTCTAACCTTATCTTCATTATACACATATGGTATAAAGCTAAGCTTATAATATCTTTTATTTCCATTGCTGTCTTTAATTAAGCAAGGAGAGTAGGTAATGCTTTTTTTATCATGTCCAACAGATTTAACTATATTATACAGGTAATTATTTTCGCAGCCAGGCAGAATTTCTCTAAGTCCATTGCCTAAAATATCATCTATTTTAAATTGATATGGATAGCGGTTAAATAATTCATCATACTTTTTATTTATGAGTTTAAATTTCATATCAGGATAATCTATTACAACCAGTGGTATATCAAGGGTATTTACCACATTTTTAATAAATCCCGACTGTTCTTCAGAATTAATCTGGTGCATTTTATTTTCAGTTACATCCTTTAGTGTATATATAGTGTATGTTAATTTATCATTGTTGTATATTGGATTACTGTTTATTTCTATGTATTTTATCATGCTGCTGTGCCTTGATATAAATTTTAAAACCAGATTTCTAACTGGTAAATTATCCTTAAAGAAGTAATTGTACAGCCTTCTTACACTTATTTGGTTATCCCCATTTGTAATTATATATTTTCTTGTTAGATTCCTAATATCAATTAAATCTATAAGCTTAATATCCAGTATTTTATTTACAGACTGATTGCATAGACTTATCTTTCCATTAGAATCTAATACAATTATTCCCTCGGAAATATTATTCATAACATCTTTAAGATGCATTAAATGCTCTTTTTCTCTATTTCTTAAAATTTCAATTATGTCACATTTTGTCTTTAATTCTGTAGATATACTTAAAAATTTCTCTCTTTCGCCCTTTATTTTTTCAGCAAAATTATATTCATTGGTAATGTCATAAATGTATAATTGTATATCATCATCCACTGAGTTTATTACCATAGCATAAAAAGAATTATTATACAGTATACTGTTTATGCGTACACTTTTTTTATTATTATAGCAATATCTTATTTTATTCATTAAACTTTCGGGAAAATTAAGGCATTCTACACTGGAATATAAATTATTATCATTAATATAACATAAGGCTTTGCTGTTTATATAATTTATTACAAAATTCTTCCCTTTTAACAGCACAAAGCCAAAGGGTAATGTTTCATAAAAATCAATCATTTCATAGCCTTCCTCCAAATATATTTAATTTAGATATTCTATAATGAGCAGGCATTTCCTGCTTTATTTTAGGAAAGTATTAAATTTTCGTTTGACATTTTCTGCAATTTATCTCATACTATTGATTATAATTTGAATTGTTTTATTTCCATTCCATTCATTTATACTTGGATAAAAAATCAAATCCACAGCTGCCTGGGAAGATCCGTCATATAATCCATTTAGACATTCTTCGTCATATTTAGTCTTAATTAATTCTTCAAAAGTTTCTACTCCATTAAACCATATGCCATCCATAGTTCTAGGAGTATTTTTTAAATTCAGCTTTAATTTTAACACATTATTTTCCTGTCCTAAAATAATGGCTTTTCTTATTTTCACATTTTTAATTGCAAACACAGGCTTATTGTTCCCAGTTCCAAAGGGTTCTAGTATCTGTAAGCTTTCAATGAGTTTGAAATCCACTTTTTCAATAGGCAGTGACATATCTATTATTATTTTTTTTAATAAATCATCTGATGTAAGACAACAGTTAGAATTCAATTGCTCCCTTAGAATATCCACATTTTCAGGTAATAGTGTTACTCCTGCTGCCATTGGATGTCCTCCAAATCTTAAAAACAGTTTTTTACACTTTGTTAACTCCTCAAAAATGTTATAGCCCTCAATACTTCTTGCTGAGCCCTTAACAATGTCCTTTGCATTAGTTAAAACAATAGTGGGTTTATTATATCGCTCTTTTATCCTGCCAGCTATTATTCCAGCTAAACTTTCATGGATATTCTCTAAATATACTACAAGGACTTTGTCATTTTTTATGCTTGAATTTTCTATTATACTTACTGCTCTTTCTGTTCCCTCTAAAGTCATGGCTTTTCTGCTATTATTTAATTCCACTATTTCCACTGCCATTTTTTGTGCAGTTTTTAAATCCTTCTCCATTAACAATCTTAATCCCATTTTAGCAGTTTCAAGTCTGCCTGTAGCATTCAAACATGGCCCTATTACAAAGCCCAGATGATATGCAGTTATTTTTTTACCTGAAAGACCTGAAGCTTCAATTAAACTCTTTAATCCTATATTTGTTGTCTTATTGATCATTTCAAGACCATTTTTAACAAAAACTCTGTTTTCATCAGTTAAATCCACTACATCGCATACTGTTGCAATAGCTACAAATTCCATTAATTCATAGCAATATTTCTTATCAATATTAAATTCTTCATATAATGATTCTATTAATTTATAGGCTACCCCTGCACCACACAGCTTTTTAAATTTATAATGGCAGTCCTTTTGCTTTGGGTTTAATATTGCATATGCTTTAGGCAGTACAGTTTTTTTATTGCTATTTTCATCTTCAATATAAGGAATATCATGGTGATCTGTTATTATAATATTTATGCCAAGCTCATTAGCATAGTCTACCTCATCAATAGCTGCAATTCCATTATCACAGGTTAATATTGTATCAACTCCATCATCATATGCTTCTTTTATTATTCTCCTGTTAATGCCATATCCATCATTTATTCTATCTGGTATTTCATAATCCACATGAGCCCCAAGCTTTTTTAAACCAGTTAATAGCACAAATACGCTTATTATTCCATCTACATCAAAATCTGAAGAAATCCTGATTTTTTCTCCTGATTTTATTTTTTCTTTTAATATTGCCTTAACTTTAGTCATATCCTTCATATCATCAGCATTATGAAGCTTATTAAAGGTTGGCTCTAAATAACTCTTTATCATTTCATCATCTTTTATATCCCTGTTTGCTATTATTTTGCAAAGCATTGGATTTATATTATATTTTTCATACATTCTTTCAAAATCGATTTTTCTATTTCTTAACAGCCATTTCTCCACTGTCATACCTCCTGTCCGATTTTATGGAGTAACTATCTGCACTGTGGGTTTATTAAGCACCTTGTTAATTACCCTCCATATTTGTTTCCAATCTATATCATCATTATTTTTTATCTGTGTATATACATTTTCAGCATTTCCATACATTAATTCATTACAGACTAAATCCTTGCTTAACTGAACTCCTTTTTCCAGCCTTAATGCCATTCTAAGCTGCATATTCTTATACAGATTAGAAATAATTCCATTATTAAATGTATATGCGGAATTTTTAATGGTCTCAATGGTTTCATTTATTATATTAATAGATTTATTTATATTTTCCTTTGAAGTTCCTAAATATATATTGAACATATCAATGCCCCTGTCACTGTTAACTTTGCTGTAAACATCATATGCAAGACTATTTTTAGTCCTTATTTCATCATATAATATGCTGTTTGTTCCCTGTCCAAAATAGTTATTAAATAAATTTAATGCTTTTGTTTCTTTTTCATCTAGATTATGAATATCAAAAGTATATACTATTTTGGCTCCATTAGCTCCTTTATTTTTTTCAGTAAATATACCTGCAATATTTTTTTCATATACAACTTTATTAATTCCTTTAAAATTGTTATGCCATGATCCAAAATAGCAGTCTGCTGCCTTTACAACTTCATTAAATGTTAGAGAAGAAATAACTCCTATTATACAATTACCAGGGGAATAAAATTTCCTATAGAAACTTATAATATCATCTAATTTAATAGATTTTACACTTTCTTCAGTTCCTATTATTAAATTTTTAATCCTTCTTTTTGTAAAGCCATTAAAGTATGCCATATCTTCACAATGCTGTAATGGATCATCCTTCCATTCCTTTAACTCTTCAAGAATTATATTCATTTCTTCCCTAAATCCTTTTTCAGGAAATATGGGATTTATCAGCATATCTGAAAATAAATCTAATGCTTTTCCAAAATCTTTATACAAACAAGTTCCAAAGTATACAGCATATGAATAATTTGTCATAGCGTTTTCAAATCCAAAAATCTTGTGACAGGCTTTATTTATGTCATTTTCTGTTCTGGTTTTGGTGCCCTTTGATAACATATGTTCAACTGCATGGGCAGTTCCTATTTTAAATCCATGCTCTTCCACTGCGCCTGCGTTAAATCCTATAGTGAAAGATGTCAGCTGTGAATCTCTATGCTCATATATTATTTTTATCCCATTTTTTAATGTGAACTTTTCCAAACTTTTTACACCTCTTATTTCCAAATAAACCTGCAAATCAATTAAGCAATATTAATTTTAGCATAAAATGATTTTACTTGTAAGGTACCTGTGATTTGGTTAAAACTGGGAGTAATGATTTGCTTTTTTGTTTAAATAAATATTATATTTTGTATTTATTCGCAGCTACCCCATGTCGCTTTTAATGCGACATGTTTTTATCAGCAAAGATTAAAGATTAAAGAACAAAGATTAAAGGATGTGGATTTTTGCCTGCAGCAAAAATTTTCAATGTGATAATGTCTTTTATGGAAGCACAAAAAGCACTTTCGTAAAAGTGCTGAAAATTTATAGAGAAAACAGGACAAGGTAAATTATCGCCATATTTCGGGTGCTGCCTGGTTACATTCGACAAGTTTTATTCATTAAATAAGTATGGTATTGTTACCATGGCTATATTTCTTCTCTTTAGCAGCATGCTTTTAATAAATATTGAGGTCTGGTTGTGAAGTATATAGTGCCACCATTTTGTTACAACGAACTGAGGCATTACTACTGTAATGATATCATCGCTGCCAGCTTCATATTCTTCAGATTCGATAAATTTAATCAGCGGTCCTAAAATGCTTCTGTAAGGAGATTTTTTTATAACCATTGGAATTCCAACATTGTAGTCATTCCACTTTTTAACTAACTTTTCTGTGCACTCATCGTCCACTGAAACATGAAATACTATTATATTATCTGATATTGATCTGGCATAATTTAAAGATTTCAAGAAAGCTTTATTTAATGTATCTATTGGAACAATTACATAATGCTTTTGAACACTATGGTCTACTGACTTTGGCTTTTCATCTAAAGGAAGTCTCAGCTGATCTGCAACAATGTTGTAATGTCTCTTTATGCGGAACATTATTAAAACCATTATTGGAATAAGCAGACATACAATCCATGCTCCATGGAAGAATTTTGTATATCCAATAAGTATTACAGTGCAGAAGGTTACAATTGCTCCCATACCATTGATAAATGCTTTGTGTTTCCATCCCTTTTCTTTTTTTCTTATCCATCTTGTAAACATTCCTGTTTGAGAAAGGGTAAAGGAAATGAAGACTCCAACTGCATATAATGGCATTAATAAATGAGTGTCACCTTTAAAGAATATAACAAGCAGGGAGGCAAATAATCCTAATAGTATAATTCCATTTGAAAAACTTAATCTTTTTCCCCTTTTAGTAAACTGTCTTGGAGCAAATCCGTCTTTGGCAATTATTGATAGTAACAAAGGAAGATCTGCGAAAGCTGTATTAGCTGCCAGAATTAATATAATTGCTGTAGTAAACTGAACTATATAGTACATTGCGCTGTTTCCATATACCTGCATTGCTATTTGAGAAATTACTGTGGAATCTGTTTTAGGTACAGCGTGGTATAAAGTTGCAAGGAATGATAATCCTCCAAATACCAGTAAAACTAAAGTGGCCAGCAGTCCCAAGACAATCTTTGCATTCTTTTGGGAAGGTTCCTTAAAATTTGGAATTCCATCGCTTACTGCTTCTATTCCAGTTAAAGCTGTACATCCTGAAGCAAATGCCTTAAGGAACAGCAATAAAGTTATATCGCCTACTGCATCAGGAATCTTATAAATTGGCTGGGGAGTGTATCCAAATACATATACCTTAACAATACCTGTAACTATCATAGCCAAAATTGATATTACAAATAAATATGTGGGGATACCAAACATTTTTGATGAATCCTTTAATCCCCTTAAGTTTCCTATTGTCATGAATATAATAATTCCTACTGTAATTGGAACTTTAAATTTAAATAATTCCGGAATGGCAGAAGTTATAGCAGCAGTGCCGGCTGTAGAACTAACAGCAACAGTTAAAATATAATCTATTGATAATGAGGATGCTGCTATTAATCCAAATACATCTCCAAGATTATCCTTTGCTACAATGTAAGAGCCTCCTCCATGAGGATAGCAGTCGATAGTCTGTCTATAAGAAAACACCAGCAAAAAAAGCAAAAAAACAATGCTTAGTGCTGCATAAAGCATGTACTTATATGACATAATTCCAATAACAGGTATGAGCACCCAAAGTATCTCTTCACCTGCATAAGCAACTGAGGAAATAGCATCACTGGACAATATGGGAAGTCCCCAGAAAACATTGAATTTTTCATGTTTTAAGTCCTCTGTTTTTAATGCTTTTCCTATAAGAATTTTTTCTAGTTTTGTTTCCATGAATTGCACCTCAAATCCCAGTTGGGAAATTTTAATTTGACATTAATATCAATGATTATATATGATTTCATAATTACACCACAACATTATAGAAATTCGACAAAACGCTTAAATTGACTAATTTAGTCGAATTTATGTATAACAGTTCCCATTTAATTAGACTTGTTGAGTTAATCTCCCATTATATCGGATTTGAGTATATTCAAAATAAGTATAATTGCATGACATTTCTAACATTAGATTATTTGCAATCCTATAAATTGCTTTAATAATAAAAGAGAAGCTCTTTCTCAGTGAAAAAACTTCTCTTAATAACTTTATTTAAGATTATTTATTTTCTTATCCATCCTAAGCTTCTGTTAACTGCTTCATGCCATCCTTCAAGAGCTGCAGCTCTCTTTTCTTCTTCCATAGATGGTTCGAATACTCTGTCAACAGCACCGTTCTTAACTATTTCAGATGCATCTTTCCAATATCCTACTGCAAGTCCAGCCAGGTAAGCTGCACCTAATGCTGTAGTTTCAATTACCTTTGGTCTTTCAACAGCTACATTTAGTATATCGCTTTGGAACTGCATTAAGAAATTGTTAGCACATGCTCCGCCATCAACCTTTAATACCTTAAGCTTGATGCCTGAATCCTCCTCCATAGCTTTTAATACATCATTTGTCTGATATGCTAAGGATTCAACTGTTGCTCTTATAAAGTGTTCCTTTTTAGCTCCTCTTGTTAATCCTACAATTGTTCCTCTTGCATAGGAATCCCAATAAGGTGCGCCTAAGCCAACAAATGCCGGAACCATATATACTCCGTTGGTATCTTCTACTGCTGTGCAGTAATCTTCACTTTCAGGAGCTGATTTTATCATTCTTAATTCATCTCTCAGCCATTGAATAGCTGCCCCGCCAACAAATATACTTCCTTCAAGAGCATATTCAATTTTACCATTTAAGCTTGCAGCCATAGTTGTTAATAATCCATTTTTGGATTCTACAGCTTTTTCACCAGTATTCATTAACAGGAAGCAGCCAGTACCATATGTGTTTTTAGCACTTCCTGGTTCAGTACAAAGCTGTCCAAACAATGCTGCCTGCTGATCTCCGGCAACTCCTGCAATTTTAATTGGAGCACCAAATAATGATGGATCTGTTTCTCCAAATATACCGCTTGATGGTTTAACTTCTGGAAGCATTGAAGCAGGTATGTTCAATTTCTCTAATATTTCTTTATCCCATTTTAATTCATGTATGTTAAATAACATAGTTCTGGATGCATTTGTATAATCAGTGGCATGTACTTTGCCTTTTGTAAGATTCCATATCAGCCATGTATCTATATTACCAAATAATAAATTTCCTCTGTCAGCTTCTTCTCTTGCACCTGGTACATTATCAAGAATCCATTTTACTTTTGTTCCTGAGAAGTAGGCATCGAGGATTAAACCTGTTTTTGCTTTTATTTTCTTATCAAATCCTTCACTTCTTAAAGCATCACAAGTTTCTGCAGTTCTTCTGCACTGCCATACAATTGCATTGTAAACTGGCAGTCCTGTTCTCTTATCCCAGACAACTGTAGTTTCTCTTTGGTTTGTAATACCCAGTGCAGCTATATCTGAAGCTTCTGCTCCAACTTTTGCTAAAGCTTCTGCAGCAACACCAAACTGAGTTGCCCAGATTTCCATTGGATTATGTTCTACCCAGCCTGGCTTTGGATAAATCTGTTTAAATTCCTTTTGGGAAACGCTTACAATTGTACCCCTTTCGTCAAAAAGTATACATCTTGAACTTGTTGTTCCTTGATCTAATGCCATTACGTATTTTCCCATTGTTAAAACCCTCCTCAATATTATAAACGTTTTCACGTTAATTGTAGGTTAAATTATAATATGTGGTGTTAAAGTTTCCATAAATTAGCGGCAGTTGTAGATATGGCAATTGCTCCTGCTGAAAGAGCATTAATCACATCTTTTTTACTTTTTATAAGTCCACCTGCAATAATATATGAACTTATTTCATTCTGCAGTCCTTCTATAATGTTGTATGCTACTCCTGGCATAACTTCAACTGCATTAGGACTGTTTTCATTGATATTTTTAATTCCTGTTTTTAAGGATAATGAGTCCACTGCAAATATTCTTTGTATTGTAATCATTCCTAAATGGTTACCATACTTTATATTTGAGGATTTTGTACTTATAATCCCATCAGGTCTTCCCATCTCTTTGATATACTTTATTCCAGAGCTGTCACCTCTAAGTCCCTCGATGAGATCTACATGTACAAATACTATTTTCCCTTTTTCCTTTAAGCCTCTGCAAATTTCAGATATATTCAGTATATTGCCATATAATACAAATACAACTGCCACATCACTTTCAATTGCTTCCTTTAATTCAGCATCATCTCTGACAGCAGCAATTATAGGGTTTTGTACTAGTATCTCTCGCAAATTATTCATTAAAAATGACCCCTTTTTTTATTAGTATATCAAAAGAATAGTAAATCCAAGTATAATATTAAATTTTACAATTTATTTTAGAAGAATGCGATGTAAAGTAATGCTGCTAATATTCCTCCAACAATTGGTCCAAATACTGGAACCCATGAATATGCCCAGTCTGAATCTCCTTTTCCAGGTATAGGTAATACTGCATGTGCAATTCTTGGTGCCAGGTCTCTTGCCGGGTTCATTGCATATCCTGTAGGTCCGCCTAAAGATAAGCCAAGGCCCATGATTAATCCGCCTACTACTAATGTGCCGATACCGTCAGCAGCTTTAACTCCGCCCATTCCAACAATAACATAAACAAGTACGCCTGTTGCCATAACTTCTGTGAGGAAGTTTGAACCATAGTTTCTGATTGCTGGTGCAGTACAGAAAATGCCAAGCTTTGCAGCTTTGTCAGGTGTTTCTTTCCAGTGCTGATAATATGTTATATAAACTAATACTGCTCCTACGAATCCACCAAGCATTTGTGCTATAATGTATCCTGGAACTTCTGCTGCTGGGAATTTACCAACAACTGCAAGTGCAATTGTTAATGCTGGATTAAAGTGTGCACCACTTACTCCGCCGAATATATAAGCTGGTAACATTACTGCAAGTGCCCAGCCAGCAGTTATAACTATCCACCCGCTATTCTGGCCTTTACTCTTGTTAAGTGTACAGTTGGCACAAACGCCGTCTCCTAATAGAACAAGTAACATGGTTCCAAAAAACTCTGCTAATAGTTTCGCTGACATAAACAATTTCCCCCTTATTTTATTAATATTTTTTATTATGCATAAATTAAAAGTGTCAATGTTAGACTATTAATAAAGATAACGTTTAAATTAAATATAAGAAATTAGAGTTTGTACAAATTATTGAACCGCGGTTTAATAAACATAAATTTATTAATAGAAGCGAAATATAAAAAGCCGCATTTAATAAGATTCCTTCCAGAACCTATTAAAGCGACTCTCAAAGACTCCGCCACTTATTAATTTAAATAAAGTATATCATATATTGCATAAAATATCAATAATGTAATATAGTTGATATTTTTTTAACAATAATATATCACTTTTAACAAATTAATACCCCTATGGCATTTTATGAAGACACATTGCTTTAATAGCTTCCTTTATTTCCTGAATATTTTTACCAATGCTGCTTTCCACAGCAGCTGTTATTGCTCCTTCCACAAGAGCTGCATCTGCAATTTCAACTTTACCCTGCATATTATTCGGAAGAAATTCAATTGCCATTTGGGCATTCATATAAGCACTGCCCAAATCAAATATCACTAATACACCATCTTCCGAATAAACACTTTCTATTGCTTTTGTTATTTTATCAGCATCAGTTCCAAGCCTGCCGTCTGAAGTACCTCCAACTGCTGCTATGGGCGCATTTCCAGCCATCTGTCCTGCCAGATCTTTAACTCCCTCTGCAACTTTTATGCTATGAGATACTATTACTATTCCTACCATTTAGTCATGCCCCCATTCTATGAGAAATTCTTTACTTCTTCGTATATAGTGTTTAAAATAATATAGCTGGAGGTGGCTCCTGCATCCTGGTGGCCAATACTTCTTTCACCTAAATAACTGGCTCTTCCTTTTGTAGCAATGATAGTCTTTGTATATTCAACTCCCTTAAGAGCTGATTCCTGCATTTTTTCAAGTGTGTCTAAAGCACTTAATCCCTGATCCATTGCAGATCTTCCCGCATTTATTGCCGGTTCAATGGCATCTATCATGGTTTTTTCGCCCTTTACAGCTTTTCCTCTCATCTTTATTCCTGCAAGAGCAGCTTCCATGATCTTCATAAAATCAGAAATGTCTATGGAGCTTTTACCATTTACCTCCGCCCCTGCCTTCATAAATGCTGTACCATATAAAGGACCTGAAGCACCGCCCACATTGGACACTAATGCCATTCCAGTCTTTTTTAAAGTATTACCAATGTTTTCTCCATTATCGTCCTTTATTTTTTCCTTTACTGCATTAAAACCTTTGCTCATATTAATGCCATGGTCACCATCACCAATAGCTGCATCCAATTCACTTAAATATTGTTTATTTTCATCAAGTGCATCTCCTATTTTGTTCAATATTTGAATAACCTGTGTGCCTGTCAAACTCATTATTTCGGTCCTCCTTAAACTATATTCAAACATTTATAAAAATATTATAAATTTTAATTACAATACTTTTAATGCTGGTGTGTCTGCAGGAGAGTCTAATAATTTCTTGAGTTCATCATCAAGTTTTAAAATTGTCACTGAAAATCCTGCCATTTCAAGTGATGTCATATATTCTCCGACCATGCTCTTATAAATCTTTATTCCTTTTTCATTTAGAATCTGATGTAATCTTCTATTTGCTATATATAATTCCATTAAAGGAGTTGAAGCTAATCCATTCACTATTACAGCTGCTTCACTGCCAGCTTCCAAAGGCATATCCTTAAGTATCTTTTCAACAAGTTCATCAACTATCCCATCTGCTGATTTAATTTTTTCTCTATGGGTACCTGGCTCACCATGAATTCCTATGCCTATTTCCATTTCATCTTCTGCCAGTGTGAAATTAGGTTTTCCAGCTGCAGGTACTATACATGAGCTTAATGCCATTCCCATACTTCTTACATTTTTTATTACCTTTTCTGCTACAGCCTTTACTTCTTGTAAGCTTGCACCAGTTTCAGCTTTAGCTCCTGCAATTTTGTGTACTAAAATTGTGCCTGCTATTCCTCTTCTTCCTGCTGTAAATGTACTGTTCTCAACGGCAACATCATCATTGACAACTACAGAGTCAACCTTTATCCCATCCATTTCAGCCATTTCTTTTGCCATATCAAAGTTCATTACATCACCGGTATAGTTTTTAACTACCAAGAGGACTCCAGCCCCGCCGTCCACGGCTTTAATTGCTTCATAAATCTGATCTGGTGTAGGTGATGTAAATACAGCTCCTGCCACAGCTCCGTCCAGCATACCTTTTCCAACATATCCTCCATGTGCAGGTTCATGTCCGCTTCCTCCTCCGCTGACTATGGCAACCTTTCCTTTTACAGGAGAATTCTTACGAACTAAAACATCTGCATTGTCTAATTTTCTAACATAATCAGGATTTGCCATTACGATCCCTTCAAGCATTTCAGAAACAACATTTTCTGCATTGTTAATTACTTTTTTCATTTTAACCCTCCTAGACATTATTAATGAATAATTCCCACATAAATTATAAAGCAAATTTTGTGCCAATACTTCCTTTCTAATGAAGAATTGTGTAAAGTGTACAATTTGCAATAGTTTTACCAATGTGTTAATATGGGTTTTTGTAAACGTTTATTTATGAAAATAAAACATGGTAAAAAGGAACAGCTTTTTACCATTAAAGTTGTTCCTTTTTACCATGTTGTTCTTCTTTACCAGCTATACATACAAATTATTCTTTTATTCCAAACTCTCTGGCTTTTGCTGCCACTGTTTTATGATTAATTCCTAATGCTTTGCCAGCTGCATTATAGCTTCCATACTGCTTTAAAGCCTTGTCTATGATAATTTTTTCATATTCCTTTAATGGAAGTATTTTTTCTTTATCAATAAATTCAGTAATTGAATTAGAACTGTGGTTTTTATTTTTACCATTGTTTTCAAGATATTCCTCTCTTATGTACAAAGGAAGATCCTTAATATCAATGTTTTCACCATCACACAATGTTATAATTCTTTCTGCCACATTTTCCAGTTCTCTTACATTTCCAGGCCAGCTGTAATTTATCAGCACATTTGTAGCCCTTGGAGTAATACTCATAATATTTTTGTTATTTTCTTCTCCAATTTTCTTTAAAAAATATTCAAGCAATACTGTTATATCTTCTTTTCTTTCTCTTAAAGAAGGCAGAAATATTGGTATTACATTTAATCTATAGTACAAGTCTTCCCTGAATTCTCCTTTTGTCAGCATTTCTTCCAAGTTTCTATTGGTTGCAGCAATTATTCTCACATTTACCTTTATGGTTTCTTCTCCTCCAACCCTTTGAAATTCTTTATCCTGAAGAACTCTTAATATTTTGGCCTGCATGCTTTTTTCCATTTCCCCTATTTCATCTAAAAAGATTGTACCATTATTGGCCAGCTCAAATTTTCCAAGCTTCTTCTTAATTGCTCCTGTAAAAGCACCTTTTTCATGTCCAAACAATTCACTTTCAAGTAACTGCTGAGGTATTGCAGCACAATTTACCCTTACAAAAGGTCCATTTGCATTCTGGCTGTTATAGTGTATACCCTCTGCAATAAGTTCCTTGCCTGTACCGCTTTCTCCTCTTATAAGGACAGTAGCATTTGACTTTGCAGCTTTATATGCTATAGCAAGGGCATCCTTTACTTTTCCGCTCTTTCCCTTAAATTTTGCAAAGGCTTTCTCAGGTCTTTTTGCTCTGTATAACTCCTCTTCAAGATATTCAGCTTTAGCAGACATCTTATTTAATTTTTCAGAAAGCATTTTAACTTCAGATAAGTTTTTAACAGTGGAAACTACCCCTGTGATTTCTCCATCAACAATTATTGGATTTACATTTGCCACTATACTAACCCCATTTTGCTTATGACTTATAACTCCAATAAGCTTTTCGCCTGTTTTTAACACTTTTATCCTTGATCCATTGGGGGACACCATCTGTATATTTTTACCTAATATATCACTTTTATTGATATTTAAGATTTCACAATAAGAATTATTTACATAGGTTATTTCACCTAAATTGTCCAGAACACATATACCATCTTCAACTGATTCCAAAATAAGCTGAAGCTTTTCTTTAAGTTCTTTTACTCCTTTTAATTCTCCAAGGAGGTTCTCAAGCCTTGAAATGTCCTGAAAAACTGCCACAGCCCCCATACACTTTCCTTCCACCATTATGGGAGTTTTATTTACTATAACAGTAGATTTATCTATAATAAGTTTGTCAAATTGAGACTCTTTTTTTTCTGTTATGGCATCAAGATTTAGTGCAGGCATTGTATTCTTAATTTTTTTCCCAATTATTTCAGATGGATCTAATCCTATTATTTTAGAAGCAGATATGTTTATCATTGTAACAAAATTATGCTCATCTGTTACTATTATTCCATTTTCAGTGCTGTTAAATATAGTTTCCCAGGTAACAGCATTGCTGTTTATCATACTGTCTACCTGGTCAATAGCTCTTATGTCAATGTTATTTAAATCCTTCTCAATATAATCACACATTTGCTGTAATGGTTCATGTTCATTTTGTCCAACTGATTCAATGGTAACTTCCTCATTATTTTTTACTTTTAATAGAATTAATGGCATTATGCTGGTTAGCAGTATTTTCTTATCTTTATAAATCATAAATAACTCAACGTCATATTTCTTTTGCAGCTCTGCAGCTTTATGTACCACCATTGCAATAACTGTGGCATGCAGACCATTTTTGTTTTCTACCATTACATTTTTTTTCAAAATGTTCACCTCACCATTTTGATTTTTACAATGTAGTCATCCATAACAATGAGCATTGCACTATTCCCTCTTCCAGCTCTGTTTTGAATTTTTATATCTGATGTTAAAATTGTTTTTTCATTGTTATGCTTTGATTTTAACACAATTTTATTTTCTTTAGCAGTATCATTAATTAATTCTGCAAATATTACTTCATCATCTTCCTTAAGGCTTATTCCAGTTACTCCTGAAGCAATTTTGCCCATAGGATTTACATTATCCTCATTAAATCTTATTACCATAGCTTTTTTAGTTATTAAAAGTATACTGCTGTGATCCTTCTCTAATGCAGGCTGTACATTAATCAATGAATCATTTTCATATTTATTCTTATATGCTGATGTATTTAAATTAATATTTTTGAATTCAGCTAAGTTTGTCTTCTTCACCATACCTCTTTTTGTAAAAAAGTATACATAAGATTTTTCTTCCCAATTTTCCACAGTAAAAATGCTGATAATTTTGTTTTTAGGGTTATTGTTTATAAGCAGATTTATGTCAATGCCCTGATCTCCAATATTTTGAAGCATAAATCCATTTATGGCAGATACTGTTCCATTTTCAGTAAAAATCATAATCTTAGTACAATAATCTATTTGAAGAGACGTTCCTCTTGTAGTTTTATTTTGAAGATTTTTTACAATACCATTTTTATCTACATTAATAATGAATCTTTTAAATTCACCTTCATTTCTGAATTCAGCATTTACAACAGAATCCACATTAGAAACTGTAAACATTTCAGTTCCCATAATGTTTCTGTCAAGACTTTCTAAACATGGCTCTTCTATGGTAAAGCTCAGCCCTAATTTAGTTTCAATATATATAAATTCCTCTTGTCTTTCTTTTGGCACCAGGTTTACGCTAATGAGCTTTTCATTTTCTTTAAGCTTTAAAGCCATAATTCTAGTATAATTAGTGCTGTATTTATCCAAGCCTGTCTTCTTAATATATCCTTTGTCAGTTATAAAAATAAAGTCCAGCTGATGAATAAAACTTAGTATAGTGTATACTGCAATTATCTTTTCTTTATTTAAATCAAGTCCTCTTATAAATGTATCGGCTTTTTCTCCTTTGTCCTTCCATTTATATTCAGGAATATTCAAAGCCCTTATCTGATACATATTTCCCATATCAGTAAATATAATCATAGTATCTTTAGTATTAGACTGCAGAAGGAATCTGTTAAAATCTCCTTCCCTGTAATCAATATCTGATATATCCGTATTTGAGCGGTTATATGATTTCAGAGGCACCCTTTTAGTAAAGCCATCATTAGACATTGTTATCATTATATCTTCTTCCACAATTAATTCCTCAACATCTATTTTTGCCTCTTCATCATTTTCAACTATTTTTGTTCTTCTTTCATCTCCATATTTTTCACTTACTTCAAGCATTTCCTTCTTAATTACTTTAAGAAGCTCCTTTTCGCTTTCAAGTATTTTACTGAGCCTTTTTATTTCCTTCTCCAGCTCTTTGTATTCTTTTTCAAAAGCTTTTATTTCAAGGCCTGTAAGCCTGTAAAGCATAAGCTCCAGTATAGCTTCTGCCTGAATATCACTAAATGAATACTTTTCCATTAAATTATTCTGAGCATCTTTTTTTGATTTTGAGGCCCTTATTAATGCTATTATTTCATCCATTATACCTATAGCTTTTATAAATCCCTGAACAATTTCAAATCTTTTTTTACAAATATCCAGTTCTCTTTTAGTTCTTCTATAGACTACATCCTTTTGATGTTCAAGGTAGCACTTTAAAATTGTCTTAAGTCCCATAGTTTCCGGTTTACCATGCGAAAGAGCCACCATATTAAAGGATAAATTACATTGTAAATCCGTTTTTTTGTATAAATATTTCAGTACCCTTTCTGCCCCGCTAAAGTCTACTGATTTTTTAAATTCAATTACTGCCCTTATTCCTGTTCTGTCTGATTCATCTCTTATATCACTTATAGGCTCTAGTATTTTTGCATGTTTCTTATCCACAGTCATTTCAGATATAATCTGAAGCAGCCTTGCCTTATTTCTCCTATATGGAAATTCTGTAATTACTATACCCAGTTTCCCATTTTCTAATTTTTCAATGGAAGCCTTTGCTCTTAAGGTAACTTTACCTTCTCCTGTTTCATATGCAGAAAGAAGAGAGTTTTTACCTATAATAATTCCACCCGTAGGCAGATCAGGCCCCTTAATATACTTCATTAGTTCAGAAGTTGATATGTCTTTATTATCTATTAAGGCAATTTCCGCATCAATAACCTCTTTTAAGTTATGTGGAGGTATATTTGTGGCAAGCCCTACTGCAATTCCAAATGCACCATTTACCAAAATGTTTGGATATCTGCATGGAAGTACTTCAGGTTCCTTTTCAGAACCAGAATAGTTATCCACCATATTGACTACATCTTTTTCTATATCCTTAATTAATTCCAGGGCAATAGGAGTTAATCTGGCCTCAGTATAACGCATGGCAGCTGCACTGTCTCCATCTATACTTCCCCAGTTACCGTGACCATCTATAAGCGGCATTCTGGTTGTAAAATTCTGAGCTAATATAACCATGGCATCATATACTGAAGCATCGCCATGAGGATGATATTTACCTAAAATATCTCCTACAATTCTGGCTGATTTGTAATATGGCTTATCTGGAAGGGCCTTTAGCATATATGCTCCATATATAATTCTTCTATGTACTGGTTTAAGTCCATCTCTTACATCGGGCAGCGCCCTCTCCTTAGCTACCTCCACTGCATATGGAAGGTAGTTATCAGGCATTGCTTCTTCCAGTGGTACTTGTATTATATTTTTATCAATAGGAATGTTATTTTTTTTAGTAGCCATGTAAAGTCCTCCAATTAAAATTCAGCGTATTTGTACATATAATTCTTCCTTGGTTCAACCACGTCTCCCATAAGTAGTGAAATCATTTTTTCTGACTTTGCCGCATCCTCAATAGTAATTTGCTGCAGTGTTCTTGTTTCCGGGTTCAATGTAGTTTCCCAAAGCTGATCGGGATTCATTTCACCAAGTCCTTTGTATCTTTGTATTAAAGCACCTTTCCCAATCTGCTTTTTTACAGAATCCAAGTCATCATCACTATATGCATATTTTACTACTTCACCCTGTTTAGTCTGTTTATAAACCTTATATAATGGCGGTAATGCTATATATAAATGGCCATTAGCAATTAAAGGTCTCATGTATCTATAAATGTATGTCATCCATAAAGTTCTTATATGGTACCCATCTACATCGGCATCTGACATAATAATTATCTTATCATATTTAAGATCATTTTCATTGTAATTTTCACCAATACCTGTGCCAATGGCTGTATTAAATATCTTTAGTTCTTCGCTGCCCAGCACATTTTCCAGCTTCTGTTTTTCAGTATTCATTATTTTTCCCTTAGAAGGCATTATGGTTTGAAATCTTCTGTCCCTTGCCTGCTTTGCAGAACCTCCTGCAGAATCTCCTTCCACTACAATGAATTCTGTAACATCAGGATCTTTAAGTGTACACACTGCTATTTTACCTGCTAAAGGTGCAGCACCCTTTCCTATTTTCTTCTTTTCTGCATCATTTATTTTTTTAATCTTTTCTCTTCTTAAAGCTGCATCTATGGCATTATTTATTATTATAGCTGCAGTATCCTTGTTATCCTCAATCCATTCTGAAAATCTTGTATATGCCAGATCATTCATCATGGTATATGCTTCATTATTGCCAAGCTTTGTCTTGGTTTGGCCTTCAAAAATAGGATTGCTTATTTTTATTCTGATTATAGCTGTCATTCCTTCTCTAAGATCATCGCCTTCAAATTCTTTATCCTTTTCTTTTAACAGATTCAATTTTTTTGCCCATTCTTTAAAAGCTCTGGTCATTCCTGTTTTAAATCCGCTTTCATGGGTTCCAGCTTCAGTGGTTGGAATATTATTTACATAGCTTGCAATGTATTCTGTGGTGGAATCAGTGAACTGAATGCATGCTTCTCCATACATATTTATTCCTGCCACTTCTCTTTCACCGTCAAATAAAATAGGAGGATTATGAAGAGGTGTCTTGCTTTCATTAAGATAATCAATAAAATCCAGTAAGCCTCTTTCTGAATGATATACCTTTTCTACAGTTTCTTCTTTCCTATTGTCTATAAGCTTAAGAGTAATACCTTTATTTTGAAATGCCAGCTCCTGGAGTCTTTCATCTATAATATCCAACTTAAAATCTATGCTTGAGAATACACTTTTATCAGGCATAAAAGTAACTTTTGTACCTGTTTTATCTGTATCTCCAATAACTTCTAAATGAGTGACTGGTGTTCCAGGCATCATTCTTTTTAATGATTTATCATAGGCATATTCATATCTTTGCTTATAAATATGATTATTTTGGTATACTTCTACTTCCATCCATTCTGACAATGCATTTACAACAGACGCTCCAACACCATGAAGCCCCCCTGAAGTCTTATACACATCATTATTGAATTTTCCCCCAGTATGAAGTTCAGTATATACCATTTCTACACCGGATTTTTTCTTGGTGGGGTGTATTCCTGTGGGAACGCCTCTTCCGTTATCCATTATAGTAGCACTTTTATCCCTATTTAATACTATTACAGCCATATTCCCAAATCCATTAGATATTTCGTCTATGGCATTATCTAAAATTTCCCAAATGCAGTGATGCAGCCCTTTTGTACCGGTGGAACCAATATACATTCCAGGTCTTACTCTGACGGGTTCAAGCTTCTCCAGTGAGGTTAAAGCTGTTACGTCATATACCGGCACATTGTTTTCATCTTTATGCTCCATTAAAAACTGCCCCTTTCAATTAATTTTCTTATGTGATTATAACAAAAAAAACATATAAAAACAAATGTTCTCATATAACCATTATACATTTAATTATTATATCAAATTTTTAGTTTAATGTTTATATTTAAATTCCTTTAATGGAATCAGAAGGTAAATACAGCTTTATTTTAGTCTGTAAAAGGCTTTCTTTCCACCCTTCTCTTCCCCCAAACATTTCATTTATTTCTTTTGAAATAAAATTATTCCCATTTAATCTGGTCTTTCTGTAATATTGAATCTCTTCAAATCTCGGTTTTTCGCTGTAATCTATATTTATTATCTGAACCTTATTAAAATCAAAGTTTTCAACTAAATTATTTCCTGCTGTCTTAACAGCATACTGCTTTGTCTTATTTCCTCCTGTAAGCTCAGCATAACACTTCTCATCATAAAAATAATATATGTCATTGCTCCTGTTAATTTTATTTTCGTAAAAAACTTCCTTTTTTCCAGCAGTCCATATGAGCATTGGAAGAATTAATGAAATAAAAACAGATACAATAAGTGAAATTAATATTTTAATTCCTATTTTTTTCTGCCCTTTTTTGATTAACAAAACAAATAAAATTATAGAACACAAGCCCCCTAAATAAAGAAAAAACAGCATAGAAAAACCCCCATTCAATATTTACTCTTAAAACTTATTATATATTTCTACACAAAATACCCATTTCCTTTATTTTACATTACTATTTAATCCAAAAAATAAAAAAGAACCGCCACTCCCGACGATTCTCTCGTTATTACCTCTTACTTATTACCTCTTACTTCTTACCTCTTACTTCCTCCCAAGGGTCTGACCCCTGGAAGCAGAGCTGTACTCAATCTTATTATATAAATTATGCTTTCATCAGGTATTTCTGTACTGAGATTCAATTCTAAAATAGAATTTCTGGCTATTTCCAATGCCTTTTCCTGCTTTATCTCATTATCTTCATTTTTAAAATTTAATTCTACAAAACTTACTGCTTTGGAAACTTCCCTAAGTATATTTTTAACATTCACCTGTGCGGCTTCTTTATCCTCCAGCATGCTTAAAATGGATCCTGTAATTCCATAGTAATCCTCTTTAATTATGGTGCCTCTGTCTTTTAACAAGTATATCAAGTAGCCTACTCCCAAAACCAGGAGAACTATAAGCACGTATTCTAATATTAATGTACTCATTTAAATACCACACCCCTAATATTGAATCCTACTATCTTTATATGCAGGAACATGCAATAGTGAAACTATAAAAAAGGCATAATGATTAAATCTGACTTTTTAACTTATCTTTGCTGACTTTAGAAATTAACTCTACCAAAAATGTTGATACTAAAATTAATATTCCTCCAATACACTGAATAAATGATAACCTTTCGCTGAAAAATATCATTCCAAAGATAACTGCAGAAATAGGATCGATGTAACTTAATATAGATACTCTCTGTACGGAAATCTGAGGTATACTGGAAAAATATAAGAAGTATGCCAATGCAGTATGAACAAGCGCTATTATTATTATAATTATCCAATTATAGCTGCCATGAATGCCTGCAATATCCTTTAAAGATATAAATGGCAGTAATATTATGGCTGCCGAAATCATCTGTATTGCTGTTTTGTCCAGGCTGTCAATTTTAGTATTAAATTTATTCATTAATACAACAGATGCATATAAGGCCGCTGCTATTAAAGCAAAAATAACTCCCTTTATTTCACTATTACCCATAGTGCTTTTTAGCGTTTCTGGATTTATTATCAGCACCAGTCCTGCCATTGCCATAATAACTGATAGTATTGATGAAATAGTGATTTTTTCTTTAAGTACAAATGGCGACAGCAGAATTACAAATACAGGAGCCATATAATAACTAAGTGTAGCCACTGAAATTGATGTAAATTTATATGATTGGAAAAGAAAAAGCCAGTTAAATGACATAACCATTCCTGAAATAATGGAAATGACAATTGACTTTTTAGCTGTGGTGTGATGTTTATTTTCTTTCAATTTATCATATATTAATTTTCCTAATAGTAAAAAAATACTGCCTATTGCTGCCCTTAAAAATGCAATCTGAACAGAAGGCAGATTTAAGTTTTTAACAAAGATTCCTATGCTGCCCCATATTATCATTGATATGATTACCTTTATATTCCCGCTCATGTATAATTCTCCCCATTACTATATATTTTGCATTATATTATTTCAGTATAATTTATATATTTGCATAGTTCAACATAATTGGATATGCTATAATAAAATTTAAAATTTAACATATTAATAATTTTATATGAAGGTGATTTAAAATGTTTAAAGAATTTAAAGAATTTGCTTTAAAAGGAAATGTAATTGACCTGGCAGTTGGTATTATCATAGGGGGTGCTTTTAACAATATAGTATCCTCATTAGTTAAAGATATTATCATGCCTATAGTAAGCGTATTTTTAGGAGTGGTAAATTTCACCGATTTAAGTGTATCCATTCCATCAATATCCGGTGAGAAATCATCTATTCTTACATATGGTTCATTTATTCAGTCTGTGGTAAACTTTGTGATTATTTCATTTTCAGTATTTATAATGGTTAAATTTATTAATAAATTAAAAAGACTAAAATCAACACAGGAAGAAGAAATTATGGAAGAAAAATTATCAAAAGAACAGCAGCTTTTAACAGAAATAAGAGACCTTCTTAAAACAAAGAATAAAGATTAAAGATTAAATAACAAATGTGGATGTTTTGCCCTTTAAGGGGCAAAACTTATAATTTATTTTTGTTACTGGTACCTACTAATTTACGTTTTCGTTATAAAATGATTTTTGATAAATAAATATAAAATTAACTGAACTATAAATAGTACAAAAGAAATTATAGCTATTATAATCATTTTACTTATCCACATTTGACTATACTCGCTTGAAATATCAGAAAGTGCTCCTTGAAATAAAAAGCCGCTTCCTAATCCCAGCATAATCAAAACACTTATAATTAAATCAAAATAACCTGCTTTAAAACTTTGAATTTTATCCGTCTTATTTTTTTTGATACTAATATAGTCTTTACCAAATTTAATAGTATTTATAAGCATAATTACACCAAGTAAATAATAAACATTAAATTCAAGGTAATAATAAGACATAAGTTCTTTCAAGGCATTATAGGTCATTTTAATCACTATCCTTTCTCTCCTTAATTGTACTAAAACCAAGATAAGTATGAAACAAAAATATTAATACAAAAACTGACATACCGATACTGTTTTACCCCAGGGGGTAAAACAAAGAACAAAGATTAAAGATTAAATAACAAATGTGGATGTTTTGCCCTTTAAGGGGCAAAACTTGCAAATTATTTTTTGCTATCGATATTTGCTGGTTTACTTTTCTTATTCTAATTGACAGCCTGTTGGCTCAGGATTTTTCAAGTCCCTTTTATCACCAATAAAACTGTAATTGAAATCATCTTTAATTATTAAAGCGTATGATTCACTTAATCAATTGAATTTTTGGTTTTTCTGTAAAGAAAAACTACATTGTTTGTTCTTTAATCTTTAAATTTTAAATTTAAATGAGAATAATGATTTAAAACCCTATTGACTAAATAGGTCAATTGAAAAACTAATTTTCGCATTGAACATTACATGGGTGGATTTTACTATTTCAATTAATATAAGAGGCGAGGGCTTTTTTTATGGTTATCGTTTAATTGACAAAACAATACCCTAAGTATAGAATGATATAAGTTTTTAACTATATGGAAAATAATAAATATTAAAATCAGGTTACAAGGAGATATTATGGCAACATCATTTGAAGAAATAGGATTAAAAGAAAATTTAATTAATGGTTTGAAAAAAGCCGGTATTACTGAAGCTACTGAAATTCAATTTAAATCTATACCTTTTGCACTGGAAAACAGGGATATAATTGGTGAATCTGAGACAGGCAGCGGCAAGACCCTAGCATATCTGCTTCCCATATTTGAAAAAATAGATTATTCAAAAAGGGAGATGCAGGCTGTTATATTAGCTCCAACCCATGAACTGGTTATGCAGATAGAAAATGAAATAAAAGTCTTGGCTGAAAATTCAAAGCTTCCTGTAACTTCTACTGCTATAATAGGCAATGTTAATATAAAAAGGCAGATAGAAAAGCTTAGGGAAAAGCCCCATATAATTACGGGCTCAGCTGGAAGAATATTGGAATTAATAAAAATGAAAAAAATAAGTGCACATACAATTAAAACAATTGTAATTGATGAAGGAGATAAGCTCCTTGATGAGGATAATCTGCCTCTTATAAAGAGCGTAATTAAAACTACCATGAAAGACAGACAATTAATGGTTTTCTCAGCTACAATTAGTGAAAAAGCTATTAATACAGCTAAGGATTTAATGAAGGATCCATGCATTATTAAAATTCAGCCTGATATTAAAGTAAACAGCAATATTACACACTTATATATTAAAGCTGAACAGAGGGATAAAATTGAAGTTTTAAGAAAACTTATTGCTTCAGTTAATCCTGAAAGGGCAATTATTTTTATCAATAAAAGTGAAGAAATACAATTGACTACGGCAAAACTGCAATATCATCATTTAAAGGCTTCTGGAATTTATGGTAAAGCCTTGAAAGAGGAAAGAAAAAAAGCTCTTGAACAATTCAGAAGCGGAAAAATCAATTTACTTGTTGCCTCTGATTTAGCTGCAAGAGGCTTAGATATTAAAGAAGTAACTCATATAATAAATCTGGATCTGCCTGAGGACTCTAAGGAATATATTCATAGAACAGGAAGAACGGCACGATCAGGTAATACAGGGACAGCTATTTCTATTGTTACTGAAAAGGAACTCTCATTAATAAAAAAATATAAGCAGCTCTTTAATATTGAAATTGAAGAAAGAGAAATGTATAAAGGTGCATTAGTAAAACCTGGAAGCTTCAAAAGAGTTCATTATGTTAAAAAAAGCAGGAATAAGTAAAATTTATTCCTGCTTTTCTCTTATGTATGTAAATCCACACTAGATTTTAAATTTCTGAATCATTTCATTTAGCTGCATTGCAAGATTTGCCTGATTTTGAGCTGTTGCAGCTATTTGCTCAATTCCCTTAACAGCCTCGCCAAGCCCTGATTGAATATTGCTTGTGTGGTCTGCAGATGTCTGAGCCACATTAGACATATTAACCACTGCATCACTAACCTGATTTACAGTTGCAGATAATTCCTCTGACATGGAAGCCAGATCCTCAGACATATTACTAACAGAATCTGCATCCTCATAAAATCTATCTCCAGTCTTCACAAAGCCTTCAAACTGAGGGGTAATTTCACTGGATATAAACTGTAAAACCCCATGGCTGTTTTCAGAAAGATTGTCAAATGCTAAATGAACTTTTTCTATTATAGGCATTATACTTGCCACAGCTTCTGAAGACTGCTCTGCAAGCTTTCTTACTTCCTCTGCAACAACAGAGAAGCCCTTTCCCTGCTCTCCAGCTCTTGCAGCCTCAATGGCAGCATTAAGAGCTAGCAAATTAGTCTGCTCTGAAATTACTGAAATTGTATCAGCCATAATTTTTATCTGCTCAACAACTTTTCCCTGTTCAATGGCATTTAATATATTTTTCTCTTTTTCTGAATATAATTCTCTGATTTTTAAAGCTTCTTCATTTCCATTATCCTTTACTTTAACAGACTTCTCTTTAATACTCTGAGCATTATTGCTTCCATCTGATGCCTTTTGAGACATTTCATTTATGCTGGCATTCACTTCTTCCACTGAAGCAGTGATTTCCTCTGAAGTTGCACTTAATTCCTGTGAACCTTCAGCAATTTTCTGAGTTGAACTGTCTATATTCTCCATTTTGGCTGTAAGCTCTTCTACTGTTGCAGAAAGCTCTTCTGAAGAAGCACTTAGGTTTTGGGAATTTTCAATAATACGCTTTATCAATTCTTTAATATTTTGCTGTGCAGTATTTAATGCTCTGGCAGTTTCTCCAAATTCATCTTTTCTGGTTATATCAATAGATTCTTCCAAATTGTAATCTGATAACCTTTTTGACAGATCCCTGATCTTTTTTAATGGGGCATTAATATCCCTGGAAATGACAGATCCTAATAATATTGATATGAAAAATCCAATAATAGATAAAACCAGCATCTTATTCTTTGCATTATTAGAAATAAGATTATTATTTGTGTTTGCACTTTTTGCAGATTCAAGATTTAATTTTATAAGGCTATTTAAAGATTTGGCAATATTGTCTTCATCTTTAGATATACTGGAATATTGTGCTGCAGCTTCATCCATTTTATCATTGTTTATTAGCTGAATTAATTCACTTTTTTTGTTTTTATACTGCTGAACTTCACTCTTTAACTGAGTCCATGACTTTACTTCTTCTGATGTCATTTTAAACTTTTCATATTGCTGCATATTTTTATCGTTATTATTTGTCAAAATATCTATATCACTTAATAATTTCTGCTTATCAGCATTTTTATCCTTCAGCAGAACAAGTGTATCAGCTTTAATTTGTGCAAAGCCTTTACTAGTTTGTTCAACCAGATTTATTGATATTAAATTGTTATTGTACATTTCATTTGAGTTACTGCTTACCTTTTCTAAGTTAACAGTACCTATGTACCCCACAATTCCTACATTTATTGCCACAATAATAAATGCAGTAAGTAATTTCGTCTTCACTTTAAAATTTTCTAATAAATTCATTTGTATCCTCCTCTTAATGTCTAAATAATTTACAAGGCAGATTTATTAAATTTTTCTAACATCTCCTTTGATTCCATGGGCTTTCCATACAAATATCCCTGAATAATATCACACTTGTTGTTCTTTAAAAATTCAAGCTGATTTTGTTTTTCTACTCCTTCTGCAATTACACTTAAATTCATTTTATGAGTTACATTAATAATGCCTTCTGTTATTGCAGTTTCATAAGAATTTGAACAAACGTTATCTATAAAGCTTTTGTCAATTTTTATAATGTCAGCTGGAACAATTCTAAAATAATTCAGTGATGAATATCCGGTTCCAAAATCATCTATAGCAATTTTAATTCCGATTCTTTTAAGCTTTTTAATAATATTAATGTTATCTTTTATAGACTCCATCAATGTAGTTTCTGTTATTTCAAAAATCAAATATTTTGGATCTAGTTTTGTGTCACAAAGCACCCTTTTAATCATTTCAACAAAATTAGTCTGGTTAAGCTGAATGGCAGATATATTTATAGATATGTAAATAGGTGTATATCCTTTTTCCTGCCAAAGTTTATTTTGTTTACAGGCAGTTCTTATAATCCACTCCCCTAAAGATACTATAAATCCAGTTTTCTCAGCTATTGGAACAAATTCAGAAGGTTTAATGAATCCTTTTTCAGGATGTTTCCATCTAATTAAAGCTTCCGTACCAATAATCTGCTCTGATTTTAAATCAATAAGAGGCTGATAGTGAAGAATAAACTGATTTTCATCAAATGCCTTTCTCATTTCTATTTCCATGGTAACCTTTTTGAATATTTCATCATTCATTTCCTTATTAAAAAAGGAATAATTATCTCTTTTTACCTTTTTACATTTATACATAGCCATTTCCGCCTGTCTCAGCATTTGATCATAATTAGAGCAGCTGGAAGAATAATAGGAAATTCCAATACTGATTGTGGTATAAATTTTTCTTCCTTTTATTATAATTTTGTCGTTTATTTCATCAATTAATTGTTCAGCCTTTTGCTTTAAGTCATCAATATTGGTATAACTGCTTTTTACAAGTGCAAATTTATCTCCTCCACATCTAAATAGCACTTCATTAGAGTTATTCAAATTAAAAATCCTTACACTTATTTCAATCAATAGCTTGTCTCCAAATTCAAATCCAAAGGTATCGTTTAATTCTGAAAAATTATCTATGTCTATAAAAAACAAGGCAACATTAAAACTATTATTAACTGCGCTTTTTATTTCTTCATGCAAAACATACGAAAAGGCCTCCCTGCTTGGCAATTTAGTCAAAGAATCAATATTCCTGTAATATTTAATTATGCTCCTAAATATTGCATGTTTCTTAATAAGATATTTCATAACAATTCTTTTCCCCCTTAATACATAATTTAGAATGGAATTATTATAGTTATACTGTCTTCAATATAATTTTCTTTTATAGATAAAAAAGTACAATTTACATTCAAAACTTCATTTATTTTTTCTAATAGTTCTCTTTTTAAAATTAACATTGCTCCTTTAAAGACTTCCCTTAACTTTTCCTCATCTGCATTTTCATATAAAAGTTTATCCAGATTGGTAAAAACTCCTTTAATATATATAGTAATATTACTGTAATTAAGTCTTACATTTACATATTGAGGGCCTTTGCCTCTGTAGTACTTTACAAATTTAAAAGTTATCTTTTTTATTTCATCAGCAGCTTTTGCTTCACCTCTTCGCATACTGTGCCTCGTCAATGTCTCCCATTATTTCTTATTTTTTACATAAAATAAACCAGCACATAACAGTTTTTAAACTTACGTGCTGGTTTATTAATAGCTAAAATATTAATTTATATTTTTCTATATAATCTAACCAAGTAAAATCAAATCATTGACTATAAAATTTTTAATATTTTATGCCTATCCAAAATACCTGCCAAAAAGTTAGAATATTTTCCTTAGCTGGAGAATAATATGCTCATAAATATTATAATATTTTATTAAGAATTTTTCAAATATCCAAAGTATCAAACTTTAGAATTTTCGGGCATTATCACCAATATAGTCATTAAAGTGGCATTTTTCATATTTAAGCTTAATTTATGTAAATAAAAGGCTTATTTAGTATTACCTAAATAAGCCTTTGTACAAATCTAAATTTATTTATTATTTATCTTTAAATTTGATTTTGCTATAATTTTCCCCATTGGAACTGCCAGAACTATACCTACTAAAACTTCAACTATATTTGCAGGTACTTCCTTAAGAGAAACAATTAGTGCTTGTGTAAGTGTAGAATTTTCAGCTAAAATATATCTTGTAATAACCGCTCCAAATATATAGTAAGCTGCAACCATCCAGATTCCCGCTATTATAAAAGCAAAAATATTATTTACTGTATTATCCCCGTTATATTTGCCTCTATATGCAATAAGTCCTGCAATTAATGCCATTACACCTTTTATTATAAGTGTAAATGGAGCCCAAACCAGATATCCCCCTAAAATGTCTGCAAGAACCATACCTAAGGCTGATGATGCTACTGCCTTCCTTTTACCTAGTACAATTACTGCCAGAAAAATCATACTATCCCCAAGATGAGTATATCCAGTATAAGTTGGTATCCTTATAGTCATAGTTACCAGGGTAGTCATTGCAGCCATCAATGCCACCTGAACCAAAGTCAGAGTTTTTGTATTAACAATTTGTAAATTCTTCTTCTCCATATATTTCCCTCCCGCCTATTTTAATGTTTAAATAAATTATATCCGAATTTTATCCTTATTCAAAATGTACCCATACAATATAAAATTATAGATAAAAGCTATTGTACTGATGTCATATTAATATATAATAAAATTGTATATAATTCGGGTGCTGCCTGGTAGCATTCGACATATATCGTATTAATATTGTATGATTTACAAAAATAAAGGGGGATTTGCGTGAATGTTCAGCTTCAATTTTTTTAATAAAAAAACAAAGCATGATAATAAAACTTCATTTAAAAAAGAATTTTACTGTCTGGGTACCATAAACCGTTTAACAGCATATGGTGAAAATTGTGAAAATGCCGTTATGGAGGCAGAACAGCGCCTTGCAGAAATAGATGATAAAATGTCTGTATTTAAAGATTACAGTGAGCTTTCCAGAATAAATAAAAGTGCTGGTAAAAACTATGAAAAGGTAAGTAAAGATACATATTTTGTGATTAAAAGTTCAATTGAATACTGCAATCTTTTAAAGGGAACCTTTGACCCTACCATAAAACCTGTTGTAAGGCTGTGGAATGTAGGAAAAGAAAACTTTAGGATCCCCAGACAAAGTGAGATTGATAATACATTAAAATTAGTTAATTATAAAGATATACTATTTGATGATGAGAATTGTTCCATTATGCTGAAAAATAAAAATCAAAATGTTGATGCAGGCGGTATAGCAAAAGGTTATGCAGCAGATGAGGTAAAGAGGATTTTTAAAAGAAATGAAATTACAAGAGGAATTATAGATCTTGGGGGAAATATATTTGCCCTGGGTGGTAAAGATGATGAATCCCCATGGAGCATAGGACTTCAAGATCCATTCAGCAAAAGAGGAGATTATGTGGGCATCATTCTTGTAAGGAATAAGTCTTTAGTTACTTCAGGTAATTATGAAAGATATACAATAGCCAAAGGAAAAAGATATCATCATATAATTGATCCCAGAACAGGATATCCTTCAGAAAGCGGACTTATGAGTGCTACCATAGTTTCAAATCTTTCTATTGATGGCGATGGGTTTTCTACTGGTATTTTTATTTTAGGCCTTAAAGAGGGAATGAAATTAATTAATTCCACATATGGAATTGATGGAATATTTATTACAGAAGATAAGGAGATTTATGTTTCTTCTGGAATTAAGGACAAATTTATACTTACAAACAAAGAGTTCATAATCAAAGAATAAAGATTAAGTCTTTATTCTTTGTTCTTTGACTTCGGTCTAGTGTCACATATTATTACTGGCCTGCTTCTTTTAATCCTCATAACACCGGCATTTGTAAATTTGTAAATTTCTTTTAAGAATTCATCCTTATTATAATTGCCTTTCTCTATATCAAACAGCTTTTTCTCAAGGCGTCCTGTATAATCTGTATCCAGCAGCTCCTTAACAGGAAAACTTTCTATGAGCTTTACCCCAATATCTGTAATTAAAAGTGATTTACCTTTTAAAACCATATATCCTGCTGTTTTTAATTTTTTTATTGTTTCTGCTCTTGTTGCAGCAGTTCCTATGGAATACCCATATAAAATAGTTGCGTCCTCTTCATCATCCGATTTATTATTTTTTCCGCAGGTTTCCATAGCTTTTAGAAGACTTTTTTCTGTGTGATGTGCAGGAGGTTTGCTTTTTTTAGTTATTACTTTTAGTTCAAAAACCTGTACTTCTTCATTGTCATTTACATCAGGTAATAGTTCATCCTTTTTATCTTCATTATATAATTTAAGCCATCCTTTTGATTTCATTATCTTACCTTTTGTTATAAATAATCTCTCATATTTTTCACCTTGTATACTTGTTATAATCTCTGTGTTTTCAAACTCAGCAGGTTGCATAAATTGTGAGAGGAATCTATTCTTAATAGCATTGTAAACAACCCACTGATCATTATCCAAATCTTTGGGTACCACATAAGTAGGTATTATAGCACTATGGCTTTCAACCTTATCATTATTAAATACCTTTTTAGAATCATTAAAATTTATTTCATTTCTAAAGGAGATATCCTTTTTTAAAATTTCCAATACCTTTCTGGTTTTATCTTTTAGGCTTTCATCTAATGCTGTACTTTCAGTTCTTGGATATGTAATATATTTTTTTTCATATAGATTTTGTGCTGATTTTAATACCTTATCTGCTGTCCATCCTGAAAACTTACTGGTGATAAATCCCTGAAGATTACTTAGGTTGAATAGTGATGGTGGATATTCATTTTTGCTTTCCACTTTTTTACTCTTAACAATGCCGCTTTTATCTTCAATGTCCTTTTTTAATTTTTCTACACTTTCTTTATTTCGAAACTTATCATTTTTACCATAAAAAAATTTACCTTTATAGCTGCCTGCCTGGCTTTCAAAAATTGCAGTTAATTCATGAAAGGCCTCAGATTTAAAATTCTTTATTTCCATTTCTCTATCATAAATAATTTTAAGAGTAGGCATAAGGACTCTTCCAATATTTAGTAAATTTCCCCTGCCCTTTGTATACTTCATAGTAGCCACAGCTGTAAAATTTATTCCAATTACCCAGTCTGCCAGCTGACGGCTTACACCTGCATCCTGTAAATTCACCATTTCAGAATTTTTTTTCAAATTGCTAAGTCCTTTATTTACTTCCTCTGCAGTCCATTCATTAGTTAATATTCTGTATATTGGTTTTCTGACTTTCAAATATTGAAATATAAGAAGGGCAATAAGCTCACCTTCTCTATCATAATCCGTTGCTGTGATTATTTCAGAAATATCCTGCCTGTTTATTAGATTGCTAATTAACTCCAGCTGCTTTACAGCACCCTGGTCTGGTATCTTTCTATTTTTACTGTCATTTTTTACTTTATATTTAAATTCTTCAGGTATGTATGGAAAATTATTAAAATCCCAAAGTGCCAGCTTTTCATCATAATCTTTGCAGTCATATAAAGTCAGTAAGTGGCCAAAAGCCCAGGTAATAATATAATCACTACCTTCAATAAAACCATTTTTTCTAATTTTACATCCTAATGCTTCTGCTATATTTCCAGCTACAGAAGGTTTTTCTGCTAGTATTAATCTTTTCATTCAAACACCTTCATAAATTTATTTAAGAGTGTACTTATTATTATATATTATATTGTTAAATCCTTTCAACAGTAATATACATATTGAACTTTACAAAGATATGTAACATAATAAATATACAGTATATATTTTGCATAAGTATACTACATAAATAAAGGAGGACCATTATACTATGGATAAAAAATACATGGACAAATATAATTACTGGAAAACAAATAAGTTTTTTAGTGAAGAAACCAAGGAAGAGTTAAAATCTATAGAAAATGATGAGAAGGAAATAGAGGATAGATTTTACAAAGAACTTGAATTTGGTACAGCTGGTTTAAGAGGAAAGATTGGTGCCGGCACAAACAGAATGAACACATATATAATCTCAAGAGCAGCCAATGGTCTTGCAGAATATATTGAAAGTAAAGGTAAAAGCTATACAGAAAGAGGCGTTGCTATAGCTTATGACTGCAGGCATTTTTCTAAAGAATTTGCTATGACATCAGCATTGGTGTTAGCTGCACATAATATTAAGGTTTATTTGTTTGAAAGCTTAAGGCCAACCCCTGTATTATCATTTACAGTAAGACATTTAAACACTGCTGCAGGAATTGTTGTAACAGCAAGTCATAATCCTAAAATCTATAATGGATTTAAGGTATATTGGGAGGATGGTGCTCAAATACTCCAGGAAACAGCTGATTCCATTACAGAGAACATACTTAAGGTTAAAGATTTTCAGGATATTAAAATTATGGACGAAAAGGAAGCTTTCAATAAAGGCTTAATAACATACATTGGCAGTGAGATTGATAATAAATATGTTGAAAAGGTAAAATCTTTAAGTTTAAGGGATAATATCGACAAGAAAATAAACATAGTATATACACCTTTAAATGGTACTGGTAATATACTTGTCAGGAGAGTATTAAAGGAACGTGGTTTTACAAATATAAATGTAGTGCCTGAACAGGAACATCCAGATGCTGATTTTACCACAGTACCATATCCAAATCCTGAAGATTCAAGAGCATTTGAATATGCAGAAAAGCTTGGGCATAAAATTAATGCAGAGCTTCTTTTCGCCACAGATCCTGACTGCGACAGACTGGCTATTATGGTTAGAAATAATGATGGAAAGTACATAGCTTTTAACGGAAATCAAACTGGAGCTATTTTAGTAAAATATATTATTGAATCCATGAATGAACTTAATATACTTCCTTCAAATGGTGCCATTGTTAAATCAATAGTTACAGGGGATCTTGGAAAGGCCATAGCTTCTAAATATGGAGTTAAGACCTTTGAAACATTAACAGGATTTAAGAATATCTGCGGCAAAGAAGATGACTTTGAGAGAACTGGTGAAAATCAATTTATATTTGGATATGAAGAAAGTATAGGATATGTTGCTGGAACCTTCGTTAGGGACAAAGATGCTGTTATTTCCTCAATGCTGCTTTGTGAAGCTGCTGCATACTATAAAAAACTGGGTAAAAACTTAAATGAAGTTTTAGAGGATATATATAAAGAGTATGGATATTACAAAGAAAATCTCATTTCTCTTGTTTTAGAGGGAATAGAGGGAAGCAACAGAATAAAAAGAATGATGGAAGGCTACAGAAAGGATTTCCCTTATGAAATAAATGGAGTAAAACTTAAACAATATATTGATTATAAATACAGTAAGATTACAGACATAAAATCAGGTAATGTGAGCAAATGCGATATTCCTGTTTCCAATGTATTGAAATTTATTCTGGAGGATGGTTCCTGGTATGCTGTTAGGCCATCAGGTACTGAACCAAAAATAAAACTTTACATGTATTCCATTGGAAAAGATTCATCAGAAGCTGAAGAAAAGCTATCTGTAATGAAGGATATTATCCTTGGCAAACTTCAATCAATTAAATAATATTATAAAAAAAAGGCGGCAAAGCCGCCTTTGTTATTTAAGTTTTACAAGGTTTTCAATTTCAACTGCAGGTAAAGGTTTACCTAAATAAAAGCCCTGAATGCAGTCAACGTCTGCATTAACTAAATAATCGTACTGAAAAGTATTTTCAACTCCTTCAGCAAGGGCTTCAATATCAAGCTTATGAACTAATGAAATTATACATTTTGTAAAGTCATTATTTTGACTAGACTTATTAATTTCATCAATAAATGATTTATCAATTTTCAATAAATCCAAGGGAAGTTTTTTCAAATAGCTTAGGGAGGAATATCCCGTTCCGAAATCGTCAAGAGCTATTTTAATTCCATATTTTTTCAATTCAGTTAGTAGATTTAATGTATAATCAAAGTCATCGATAAGCATATTTTCTGTTACTTCCAGCTCTAAATTTTCAGGTTTTAAACCCGAATTTTTTACTGCTTTTAATACCATATCATAAAAGTTGGACTGTTTAAGCTGAAGAGGTGAAATATTAACAGCTATTGTTAAATTGCTCATATAAGTATCATTAATTTTTCTGGCAAAGCAGCAGGCCGTATTTAAGATCCACTCTCCAATGGATGTAATTAATCCAGTTTCCTCGGCTGTAGAAATAAACTCCAAGGGATTTAAAAATCCCAGCTTTGGATTATTCCACCTTATTAGAGCTTCAAAGCCTCTAAGTTTTTTTGTTTTTGCATAAAATTGAGGCTGATAATATAAGATAAGTTCATTATTAGCTATGGCTTTTCTAAGCATTAATTCTATGTTTAACTTTTTCAGAAGTTTATTTTTCATTTCAATATTATAAAATTGATATCTGTTTTTTCCCAGTTCCTTAGCCCTATACATAGCCGTATCTGCACATCTTATTAAATCCTCCACAGAACCTCCATCAGAGGGAAACACGGAAATGCCAATGCTTGCAGTCATGTTTAAAGCACTGCTTCCAATATAAAAAGCATCATTAAATGTTTCTAGAATTCTATCTATCACTAATACAGCTTCATTTAAATCATCAGCATTTTTTAATATAATTACAAATTTATCACCGCTTACTCTTGATATAAAGTCGTTTTTCCTAATACTTAATTTAAGTCTTTCAGCACATTGTCTTAATAAATCATCTCCAAATACATGTCCAAGAGTGTCATTAATTCTTTTAAAATCATCTATATCAAGAAATAAAACTAATATCCTTTTTGTATCTTCTTTTGAATTTTCAATTTCATTTTTAAGCTGCCTATAAAAATATAACTTATTTGGCAGTTCAGTTAAATCATCATAGTAAGCCATATGTCTTATTATCTCTTCATTATTCCTTTTATCAGTTATGTCATGATTTGTTCCTGTAATACCTATAACATTTTTTCTCACATCAAATATGGGAGAAATAGTTACTTCAAAAACAGTATCTTTTCCATATTTATTTTCCGTGTAAATAGTTTTTCCAGTGGTTACAACTTTATTTAATACTTCTTCCCATTTGCTGATATGTTCCTTATTAGAAGTTAAATCACTAAATTTTTTTCCTACAATCTGCTTTATGGGCATATTCATATATTGTGAAAATCTCCTGTTTACAGCAGTAAAAACTCCGCTGATGTCACAGCTGTATATTATATCTTTTGAATTATCCACAAGTGTTTTAAAACGCTCCTCACTAAGCTGAAGTAATTCATTACTGGTTGATATTTCATCCAGCTGCTGTCTGAGCTTCTCCTCTGAAGCTGTAAGTTCCTTATACAGTTCACTTAATTCTTCATTATTATCTCTAAGCTTTTTTTTGGCTAAGAATATTTCTGTAAATGCTGCTTTTATTAACTTTATTTTTTCTTTTATTTCTTCAATCATAAGATATCTCCAATTTCGCACAATTATAAATAGTTACAATTAATTTCAGACACTTATTATTGTTCGACAAACATAACTAAACTCCTTTATAATATTACAATTTTAACCTGAAATAATTTATATATAGAAAATAAAAAAGATTAAATAACCAAACTTATTTAATCTTTGAATCTTTTTATTATTCCCTGGAGTTTCCTAAAAAGAATAATGCCACTGTACCAGGCCCAGAGTGAGATCCTATTACAGGGCCTACATTATTTATTATTACGTTTTTAACTAAAATCTTTTCTAATATAAAGTTTTTAAGGAATTCAGCATCTTCAAAGCAGTCTCCATGGCTAATGAATATTGTCTGTTTTTCAGGATTAACTGATCTTTCAAAGAGCATATTTGCAAGAGCCTTTAAAGATCTTTTTCTTCCAGATACCTTGCTTTGAGGTGTTAACTTTCCTTCATTGCTAACATTTAATATGGGTTTTATGTTAAACAAAGTCCCAATTTGAGCAGCACCTTGAGAAATCCTGCCCCCTCTTGTTAGAAATTTTAAGTCATCCACTGTAAACCAGTGGTTTACCTTTAGCTTATTATCTTCCACCCAATTTATTATTTCTTCCTTTGAGCATCCTTCCTTAAGCATATTATATGCTTTATATACAATAAGTCCCTGGCCTAAAGATGCGCTCCTTGTATCAATGACACTAATATCAGCATCCCTGTACTCTTCTAAAACAATATTTCTTGCCATAGTTGCACTGCTGACACAACCGCTAAGTGCTGATGAAAACCCTAAATATATAACTGAATTTCCTAGTGATACTGCTTCTTTAAATGCATCTGCAAAAGCCTGAACATTAATTTGAGAAGTTGTTGTTATTTCACCTTCCCTTAAAGCAGAATAAAAATCTTTATATTTAATGGTCTTTCCAAAGTCATCTTTATATTCCTTATTCTTAAAATGAACTGTTAAACTTAATATCTTAATATTGCTGTTTTCAACAAATTCCAAAGGAAGATCACTGCAGGAATCTGTTATTAGTACTGTATTCATATTATATAATACTCCTTCCTTAACTCTTTTATTATTATGCACTTAAAATAAAAAAGTTATAATATAGATTATATACATATTTTGAAAATATGTATATAACCATTTAGGAATAGTACTAATATTTATTAAACATATTAATTAAAATGACAATGCAGCTTCCTTTGCCTCAGCTATTGCCTTATTCTTTATTTCTTCGGCTTTATCAGGCGTTGCACTCATGCCCTCAGCAATAATAGACTGCTTGTCTGTTATCCCTATAAAACTTAAAACAGTATTAATGTACTTATCTCCCATTTCTAAATCAGCAATAGCTTTATTGGTATATATTCCACCTCTTGCCTGAATATGAATAGCTTTTTTATTGTTTAAAAGTCCAATAGAACCAGTTTCTGTGTATCTAAATGTTTTATTTGCTATGCATATATTATCCAAATAAGCTTTCATCATTGGTGGTACAGTGAAGTTCCAAAGTGGTGTAACAAATATATATTTGTCAGCAGACATAAATTGTTCCAGTAAGTTATTCATAGCTGATATCTTTTTCTGTTCTTCCTGAGTCAAATCTCCAAAGCTCATGCCTTTACCAAACTTTCCCCATGCATTTAACACATCACCGTCAATTAATGGTACATAGATTTTATATAAATCTAACATAGTTATATCATCCTGAGGGTTCTTCTTCCTATATATTTCTAAAAAGTTCTCTCCAACAGTTAAACTAAATGAATCTTCTGTACTTTTAGGATTTGCAGTAATATACAATACTTTTGACACTTTAACATTCCCCTTTTCATTTTTTGTTATTTCTTTTAAGAATTTAAATATTACTTTTACATTGTAATTTAATTATACAAAGTAATACCCTTATTTATGCTTACCCTATAACTTTATATAAGTATATTATAATAAGTTATTTGCAATGTCAATAATAAAACTTAAAATTATTTATAGTATTTATATAGGCAAAAGGCTGCCACACTAATTATTCAGTGCAGCAGCCCTATTATTAATTAATATCAAATTTTCTCACATATGATGCTGTCATTTGCTATGGAATGCATCTTGTCATTAACCTTAAGATTAATAGGAACTTTCGTCCTCACCTGTATTTTTGTTTCACTTTTCGCCATGGTAACTTTCACCTTAGCGCCCTTATATAAAAATTTAAATTGAAGTTTATTCCACTGTACAGGCAGCTTTGGATTTAAAGCAATGTAGTCTTCTTTTATTCTAAGCCCTGCAAAGCCAAATACTATGGCCATCCATGTGCCACCCATATTTGCAGTGTGGATGCCATCCTTTGTATTTCCATTGGTATCATCAAGATCAAGTCTTGCTGTCTTAATAAAATATTTATAAGCCTTATCATAATAATTCAGCTTTGATGCCATAATGCTATACACGGCATAAGAAAGAGAAGAATCATGAGTTGTGATTTTTTCATAATAATCATAAGAATTTTTCATTGTTTCATAGTTTGTTTCATTTTCCACTAAAAAATGTGCAAGCACCGTATCGGGCTGTTTAAGTACCTGATATCTGTATATTGTAAGCGGGTGATAGTGTAAAAGCAGAGGATAATTATCCTTTGGAGTATGCTGAAAATCCCAAATGGCCTTTGATAAAAAGGTATCATCCTGGGCATTTATCTTAAGATTGCTGTCATAAGGCAGATACATGCTTTGTGCAGCTTTCTGAAACCCTGTGATTTCATCCTCTGAAAGATTTATTTTGCTGCATAAGCTGCTTAAAAAGCTGCTGTCTTTTTCCTTAAGCATATTATATATTTTCACTGCCCACTGAAGATTATATTTTGCCAGCACATTAGTATAATAGTTGTTGTTAACTAAAGTTGTATATTCGTTGGGGCCTGTAACACTATCTATCTTAAATAGTCCATTATCATAATGTCCTATTTCAATCCATATTCTTGCAGTTTCAAAAATAACCTCTGCACCAAATTCCTTAATAAAATCCATGTCACCTGTTACCAGATAATATTGAATGTAAGAGTATGCAATGTCGCCATTTATATGATATTGAGCTGTACCAGCAGGGAAATAAGAGGAGCATTCTTCCCCATTTATAGTTCTCCATGCATATGCTGCCCCTTTCTTATGTCCCAGCTCCCTGGCCCTTTTTCTTGCAGAGTCCAAAATTGTATATCTGTATCTAAGAAGCTTTTTTGCAATCTGAGGACTGCACAGAGTTAGAAATGGCAGAATATAAATCTCACTGTCCCAAAAGTAGTGGCCTTCATAGCCTTCTCCGCTTAACCCCTTGGCAGAAATATTGCTTACAGAGTCTTTACCTGCAGACTGCAGAATTTCATACATATTATATCTTAATCCCTGCTTTAAAGCCAGATCACCCTCATTATCTATGTCTGCAGTACTCCAAAACCTCTTTAAATAATTTTGCTGGCTCTTTAAAATTTCATTAAAGCTCAAAGTGCAGATTTTATTAATAAGTGTGTATCCTTTTTTTGCAGGATCTTTGCATCGTCTTGAGTCTGTATATATGTTATATTTATTGAATTCAATTATTTTATTGCCTGGCTTTACTTTAAACACTGCCATAACTGACTTTTCTTCCTTATCATAGGATACATGGAATTCTCCGCTGCACATATGTTTCGTATTAACAGCCACACTTTGTTTTGAGCTTTTTGTTTCTGATAATACCTGAATTACATCATTTTGTACAGAAGTTGATTTTACATCTAATATATTTTCATTACCTGATGATACACGCATATCCATCTTATCTACATAATTTTTAACATCACCGTTTATTCTGGACTTAATAATAATATCATCATCAAAATTAACCTTTTCAATTTCGTAGTTAATTGCAAAAAGTTCTAAATATTTAAATGAAGCAACTCTTGTTATTTTTAATTTAATTTCTTTACCATCTGGAAATACATAATCAGCTTCTCTTCTATAATATCCTTCTTTCATATTTACATATCTGTTAAAGCTTTTTACTGTGCCTTTAAACATGGAAAACTTTTGATTATTGATTATTAAATCAATATCCTGGCTATCTGTAACATTAACTATTTTCTGCATTGTTTCAGGATACCCATAAGCTTTTTCACCGTAGGAAACAGATGCTGTTTCATAAAAGGCGTTAATATAACTTCCCCTTATTGTAGGCATATTATCAGCATATCCTTCTTCAAAGTTTCCTCTTATACCTATGTAACCATTAGCTACATTAAATATACTTTCACTTTTTAACAAATCTTTTTCATTTAAGCTATTATCACTTACTATCCAATCATCTTTCATTTTCATTAAGCCCCTTTTCCACTGCTATTGTTTAACTGCACCATCCATTACACCTTTAATAATATATTTCTGTGAGAATATATAGAATATAATTATAGGTATAATAGTAAGCACAAGCCCTGCCATTGCTAAGTTCCATTGGATTGTAAATTGTCCAAAGAAGTAAAATGTTGAAAGAGGAATTGTCCTATGTTCAGGACTTCTAAGTACAAGTGAAGGAAGCAGATAGTCATTCCAGGTCCAGATTACATTTAATATGGCAACTGTCACTGTAATTGGTTTAAGTGTTGGAAATACTATTTTCCAAAAAACCTGAAATTTATTACATCCATCTATCATAGCTGCTTCTTCAAGAGATATAGGTATGCTCTTTATAAATCCATGATATAAGAACACAGATAAGCTGGTACCAAAACCTACATACATAAAAATAAGTCCATAGTAGGAATCTATCATACTAAACCCGATGGATTTAATTTCCCAGGTACTCATATACTGCATAAGCGGTATCATAACAGCTTGGAATGGAATCAGCATTGTTGCTATTAACAGATAATATATAAAATTTGAAACCCTAGATTTATTTCTGACTAATACCCAGGCAGTCATGGAAGAAAATACAACAATCAAAATAATACTGAAAACAGATATAATAAGTGAATTGAAGAATGCCTTTCCAAAATTCATTCTCTCCATAGCAGTGGCGTAATAAGAAAAGTCAAATGGCTTAGGTAATCCCATGGTATCCGTAAATATTTGTGCTCTGCCTTTAAAGGAATTGATAATCATAATGTATATAGGAAATAAAGTGAAAACTGCAATAACCCATCCTAATATTGTAAGTGCAGTTGATTTTTTCGTTTTCCTTTTCATTACATTTCAACCTCCTTTTTCGAAGTAAAGTATACCTGTAGTAAAGTAATTACCATAATCACAAGGAAGAACACAATAGCTTTTGCCTGAGCTACAGCATATTTATTATAACCAAATGCTGTTTGGAATATATTCATTGTTATTAATTCTGTACTTCCAAAAGGTCCTCCATTAGTTAAAGATAAGTTGGTATCATATTGCTTAAATGAATTTGAAAGAGTTATAAATATGCTTACTGTAAATGCAGGTGAAATTAAAGGAAGAGTAATCTTTGTAAATTTAGTCCATGCATTTGCGCCATCTATTTCAGCAGCTTCCAAAACATCGTCAGGGATACTTTCAATTGAAGCTATATATATTATCATTACATATCCAGCCATCTGCCACACTCCAACTACAACTAAAGCCCAGAATGCTGCAGTTGGATTATCAAGCCAGTTAAAAAACACCTTTGAATTGTGAATTGCTGTGCCTAACTCAGTAAAAAACCTAGTGAATACAAATTTCCATATAAATCCTAAAATTAATCCTCCTATTAAGTTGGGCATAAAAAATACTCCCCTTAACAGATTTCTTGTTTTAATTTTTGAAGTTACAAGTAAAGCAAGAGCTAAGCCAACTACGTTTACAAGTATTACCATAATTACTGTATACTTTGTAGTAAGCCAAAATGATGATACAAATTTTGCATCATTAAATGCTGCTCTATAATTTTTTAAGCCTATAAAGGAAGATCCTTTAAAAGCAAATCCATCCCAATTTGTAAATGAATAAATAATGCCCATAATAAATGGAATAATAACTACATTTACAAATGCAAACAGCGAAGGTATGACAAATAAAGCTGTAGTTATTTTGCCTTTAATTCCTTTATTCATTTTAACTCCTCCAATTTTTATTAATTTAAAAGCCTCATTTGAGAGGCTTTTAATTTAAATTATTTTATTTTTTAGCTGCATTAACCCATACATTATTGATTTCATCAAGAAGCTGATCAGGTGTTGACTGACCTGCATAGAATTTTTCCATAGCACTTGCACAATCTTTATCAACCCCGGCTGGGAACAAATTGAAAGTCCAAGGTACTGTCTTACCTGAATCAGAGTATTTTGAAACTTCCTTTGCCAGTGGATTTAATGAACTTGTATTGAATCCAGTATATGCTGGTATAAGTTTAAATTTATCAGTTACGTATTTCTGACCTGTTGGATCTGTAAATAACCAGTCAAGGAAGCTTTCAGCTCCTGCCTGCTGTTCCTTTGTAGCATATTTATTTACATGGAAGAAGTTAGTGTTTCCAACAGCTATTGCAGTATTTCCATTAACAGGCATTCCTATCATGCCCATTTCAAAGTTTATTTTATAGTCATCAAGAACTGATTGTGCCCAGTTACCCTGATGAATAATAGCATATTTACCTTGTGCAAAACCTGCAAGCTGATCATCGTAACTGTCTTTAGCAAGATTTGTATATGGTTTTAATTTATTCAAGTCCTCAGCATATTGTTTTACTTCTGGTATATCCTTAAGTTTAAGGCTTCCGTCGTTAACTTTTGCTATTTTATCCTTATAGTCGCTCATTACTGCAAAAGGCCAGTTAAAAGGATGCATAAACTGGAAATATGTTTCTTTTGCAAAAGCAAGAGGTTTTACAACTCCTTTAACCTGAGCAAGTTTTTGACATGCAGCAACCAAATCATCCATAGATTTAATATCATCTGCATTTATTCCGGCTTCTTTAAATATAGTTTTGTTATATATTAATCCAAAGCCTTCAATTGCCATTGGCAGACCATAAAGCTTGCCATCTTTCATGGAATCTTCTTTTTGTCCTTTAACTATCTTGGATGCTGATTTTGTAGAATCCAGCGGAGCCATGTATTTGTAGAACTTTTCAAATTCACTGCCGCTGCCGCAAGTGAAAATAGTTGGAGCTTTCTCTGGAGTTGATGCAAACTGAGATTGTAATGTAGTTACTAAATTATCTCCTGCTGCTCCTAGAATCTTTACCTCCACATCTTTGTGAGAACTATTGAAATCTTTTGCTGCAGCTTCAAGCTGCTGCTGAATTTCAACTTTGTTTTGAATAACCGTAACTTCGGCTTTTTTACCTGTACTTGAGGTTTGTGTTGCACTTGAACCACACCCGACCAATGCTGTTGAAGCTATGGTCAAAGCACAGGCAATGCTAAGAAATTTTTTCATTTTTATTCCCCCCATTTTAATAAATAAAAAACAAAACGATTACCGTAAATTTTATAGGCATAATTATTATTAAACCTACATTGACATTATATAGTAAAAAGTTATATAATTTTATAGATACTTAATATATTTTATACTTTATTAAGTTTATTTCATTGAGGTGATCTGTTTTGGATAATATCTATAAAAAATTAGAATTAAGCATGGCTAATAACAGGTTCACATCATATGTACACCCTTCTTATGAGCTGGAGAAAAAACTTATAGCTTCCATGCAGATGCTTAACAAGGAAGAAAGCATTAAAATACTTCATAAAATAAACTCTCTTGAAAGAGCTCATTTATCAAAGCAGCCCATTAATTCTTTAAAATATTCATTGATAGGTTCATGTACAATTTTCACCCGTGCAGTTATTGAGGCTGGGCTGGATACTGAAACTGCCTTTATGTTAAGTGACTATTACATAAATCTTATAGATGAGGCAAAAACCAGACAGCAAACTGAGGCCCTGGAGTATAAAATGTTAAATGATTTTATACAGGTATTAAAGACCAATAAAGAATATATTTATAATCCAATGATTAATCATGTAATTTACTATATCAGAAAACATATAGAGGAGCCCATCACATTACAGGAATTAGCATCCTATGTAAATGTACATCCAAATTATTTATCTTCCAGCTTTAAAAAAAAGGTAGGAAAAACCTTAACTGAATACATAGATGAACAAAAGATAAATGCCATTAAAATTTATATGCAAAATACAAATCTTAGTATTAACGAAATAAGTTATACATTTAACTTTAACTATGTAAGCTATTTTTCCAGTTTTTTTAAGAAACATACGGGATTTACTCCTATGGAATATAAAAAGCAGATCTTCAGCAAGACATCTGCACTCAGAAGATAAAGCACTAACTTTATAGAAAGTAAATATCTATACAGTTAGTGCTGTTTTTGACTTTTTCTAATTATTATGGTGTTCTCCATGGTGATTGCATACTATATTTTTATCTTCCAGAGTTCCATTAATGTACTGTTCAACAGCCTTCATATATTCTCCGGATGCTCCTTTAATTACCCTTAGGCCTTTTTGCTGCAATCCTGAAATTGCACCTGCTCCTATGCCTCCTGTTATGACCACCTCTGCGCCATGACTTAAAAGTAAATTTGCCAGGTTTTCATGCTGATGTGTAAATTCTGCTGAAGATATTTCCTCCACACCTTCAACTTTTTTATTTTCCACTGTTACTATAACAAAGTTTTTGCTCATTCCAAAGTGCTGATTAATCAAATTACCATTGCTGGGTATTGCTATCTTCATAATTAACGACCTCCATTTGTTATTGGCATATGCTATTTATATTATATATTTGTTATACATTTCTGTCAAATGCCAGAAGCAATACTTACTTTAAACAAAATGTTATAAAATGTTTCACAAAATCTGCATCACTATCAGCTAAATACACAAAATTAAATTCTCTTGATATATTAATGCCTTTTATTTTTACTATTTTAAATTTTCCTATATCAAGCTCCCTTTTAATAGTTTCCCTGGACATTACAGAATATCCCAGGTTAGCTTCTATTAAAGATTTAATTGCAGAAATACTGCCTATCTCCATATATGGTCTGTAATTATTAAGATTGTAACCTAATTCTAAAACTTTATTTTCAAAAGTTTCCCTTGTACCAGATCCTTTTTCTCTTAATATTAATTGTCCATTTAAAACATCATCTATTTTTACATATTTTAACTTTGAGAACTCATGCTGGTTTGAAACAACCAGTACTAATTCATCATCCTTATATTTAATGTGTTTGAGCTTTTCCTTATGAAAGTTCCCCTCAACAAATGCCAGATCTATTTTTCTATTTAATAATTTATCAATTATCTCCTCTGTGTTATTAACCTGAAGAAGTATGTTTATATTGCTAAAGCTGTTCTTATAATCTGCAAGCATAAAAGGAAGCACATACTCTCCAATAGTCATTGATGCACCTACTTTGTATGTTTTATTTATGTTATTTTTATTTTTTAGTTCTGTCTCTAAACTTCTATTAATGGATTCCAGTTGTTTTGCATATCTATAAAGGATTTTCCCTTCCTCAGTGAGTTTTATAGTCCTTCCTGTTTTTTTTATAAAATCAGCACCATAATATTCTTCAAGGAACTTTATATGCTGTGATACTGCCGGCTGAGTAATATTTAATATTTCACTTGCTTTTGTATAGCTTTTAATCTGAGCCAGCACAATAAATGTCTGCAGTCTTACATCCATCATAAGTTCTATCCCCCCTAAGGCATTCATTTATATATTATAACAAATTCTTATAAAAGCATAATTATTTATAATTGGTTTTATTACAGCTTGTATAATATCATTAGTTTGTACTAAATAATTTCATTTAGTACATCGCTATTTAAATTTTATACGAGGAGTGAATTTTATGATAAAGGAAAACTTCAGTGGAATAATTGTATCACTATTACTGGCCCTGGTGGCATCAGAGCTTGGCAACTTAGTTCCAATAGTAGGAGGGCCCGTATTCGGCATAGTGCTTGGAATAATTATAAACAATACTATAGGCAAGCCAGCCTCTACAATAAAAGGCATTACATTTACATCAAAAAAAATACTTCAGTGGGCTATTATAGTGTTAGGTGCAGGCTTAAGCTTAAATGAAGTATTAAAAACAGGCATAAGTTCATTTTCAGTAATGGTATTTACTATATTAGCAGCATTTTTAACTGCCTTTATAGTTGGGAAAATATTAGGTGTACCAGATAAGTTAAGAACCCTGATTGGAGTTGGGACAGCTATTTGCGGAGGCTCTGCCATTGCAGCCATATCACCTATAATTGAGGCAGATGAAACAGAAATTGCCTATTCAGTTTCTACTATCTTTTTGTTTAACATTATTGCTGTATTAATATTCCCACCTCTTGGACATCTCTTGGGATTTTCAGATAAAGCCTTTGGTTTGTGGGCCGGAACTGCTGTAAATGATACTTCTTCCGTGGTAGCTGCAGGATATGCATTCAGCAACACAGCAGGAGCCTATGCAACAATAGTGAAGCTTACAAGAACCACTATGATTATTCCAATATCTCTTATCTTTGCTTTGATCACAGCATATAAAAAGAAAAAGGAATCTAAAAACAATTCCAATGTAAATTACAATTTAAAAAAGATATTTCCATGGTTTATAATTGGATTTTTATTTGCTTCCCTGTTAAATACCATAGGCATATTTAAAGGAAATTCATTATTTTACATAAACACACTTGGAAAATTCATGATTGTCATGGCTCTTTCTGCCATAGGTTTAAATACAGATTTTAAAGAAATGATGAAAAACGGTGTTAAGCCCATGCTGCTTGGTTTAATTGTCTGGTTTTCAGTGGCAGTAACAAGTATTGTAGTACAAGTATTTACAGGCCAGATTTAGTGTCCAGGTCAATTTGTACAAGCATTAACATTAAATAATTTATTTACCTGGGGCTGTCGCACTAATGAATTTATATACAATATATTGTAGTATTTATTTTTAATTTTTATTTTTTGGTGTAGCTCTATCCTTCTCCGATACCGTTAGCTATATAAAAAGTAATAAATATCTTCACCTTAGCTGTCACAAAATATCCAATCCTCAAGGATTTTTGGGATTGCTACGGTGATTAGATATTTACTTTCTATAAACACATATGGCTCTTTTAAATAACAATGTTGATGTGAATAGGACAATCCCTTAATGGTAATAATTAAGATACTTACATATTACTGAAGGGATTGGATTACTATGGAGAATAAAAAATGTACTGATATAAATATATTATCTTATTTTGCTTCATTAAGACATGATTCTGAAAGAAAATGCCCATACTGTGGCTGCACCCACACTGTGCTATACGGAAAATACAATGATAAACAAAGATATATATGCAAAAGCTGTAGAAGAACATTTAATGACTTTACAAACACGCCAATTGCTAGGACTCACTTCCCTGAAAAATGGGAATCATTCATTAGGTGTACCATTGAGGGCTTATCCCTTAAGGCGGCAGCCATGGAAATTGGCGTTTCTTATGTAACACTATTTTACTGGAGGCACAAGCTGCTCTCTGCTTTAAAAATGGTTAAACAAAATAAAATGCAGGGAAAGTTTGAACTTGAAAACTTCTTCTTAAAATTTTCCCGAAAAGGACAGAAAAGCATTGAACATAATGAAAAGAGAGTTCATGATCAAAGTATAAGTTACATTAATATCAGCAATAATAAAGTCTGCGTTATTACAGCACTGGATTCACATAAAAATATTTATTCCAGAGCAGTGGGCACAGGACGTATGAATGCAATAGATATGGAAAATTATATTGGAAAAATATTAAATAAAAATAAGCAGGCAGTCTCAAGACCGAAAAGCTTTTTTGCCATGTTCTTTAAGAGAAAGAAAATAAGGGAGATCAATAAATATCTTGATAATAGCTCTGAAGCAGTAAAATATAGACGTGACTGCATGGAATGGATGTACCGTTTTAGAGGTGTAGCAACGAAGTATTTAAATAATTATTTAAGCTTATTCAAATTTTTAAAGAACGTTAATTTTAATAATATTTTATCTGCGATAAATAAATTTATAAAAGAAATAAGTAAAATTAATATCCAAAATACATATATAAATATGAGAAATGCTGAAATCAGTTTTAATTGACTTGTCCCTAAAGAGAGTTTGTTACTTCATCAACACTATTGAATAAAAGAGCCATATACCTAAAGCAGGAAAGATTAAAGAACAGAAGTTTCAGTCTTCAATAAAAAAGGAGACTTGCATTAGCAGTTTTAACTGCTAATGCGACAGCCCCTTATATATTATTTTTGCAGCACCACTTTTTACAAAATCCTTTTTTACTGCTGCATATAATTTTATGGGAACCACAAGAAGGACACATATTTCTATCCTGGTCATAATTTGCTCCATAAACTGCACCGCAATTCAAACATTTAAATCTGCAGAGATTAGTTGTATAATGCCCTCCGCTTATTCTTATTGCTTTCCCCAAAGTAAGTGCAGTTGCCGTCTTTTTTCTTGCACTATCTATAATATTTTGAAATGTTTGTCTTGAGACCTGCATTTTTTCTGCGCATTCCTCTTGATTTAAGTCTTCAATATCCTTTAATCTCATAGCTTCCAGCTCTTCAACCTTTAATACTATTTCCTCCAATTCACATTTAGGTTTTCCCCATGGTACAAAATAAGTGTCATTTGGGAAAAACTCCACATTTCTAAATTTTGTGGGCCTTGGCATATTGACACCTCCCTGCATTTTCTATATATAAATAGTATACCTAATATGTTAAATTATGAAGTGTTTTTTCTTTTTCAATGGTTATATTATAGTAAAAACTTCAATATTGCATTTTATTATGAATGATGATATTATATACCCATAAGGGGTATATAATATCTAAACTTTAAGGAGGAAAAAATTATGAATTATATATTGTATGCTGTCACTATACTTTTACTGATTTATATGTTCTATCCAAAAGTAGTAATTAAATTTAATAAGAATGTAACAAATGTATCAGGTCCTGAGGCCGCAAAGCTTATTCGAGAAAATAAAAATATTGTGATTCTAGATGTAAGAACTAAAGGAGAATATAGCTCAGGACATATAAATGGAGCTAAACTTATGCCTGTGTCAGAAATATCATCAAGAATAGGTGAGCTTGAAAAGTACAGAGGGAGACCAATGTTAGTTCATTGTGCCTCAGGAGGACGCAGTCCAAGAGCTGTAATTGTTTTATTAAAAAATAAATTCGGGCCGATTTATCACATGAATCATGGATTATCCGGCTTTACCGGAACACTAAAATAAGGGGTTTACCTCTTATTTTTTTATATTATAATGATACAAAATAAGCTGTAGTATTAATAGCAAATTGCTTAATTAATACCACAGCCATCAATATTAACAGGAAGACAAATTTGATGCTTCTATGATAAAGCCTTTGTTAAACCACCTGTCAGAGTAATTTATCACTGCTCCGTTTAAATAATCTTCAAGTTCAGGTTCATATACCACTTTAATACCATCAGATTCAGATACTATATCATTTTCATTTTTTGACTCATCCAGAGTCACATCAAGTGTTGGGCCGCCTCAGCCAAAGTCCCCAAAACTAACTCTGATCATTAGATCATCTGGTTTTTTTGATTTTTGTCTGGCCTCATTGAATTTTTCTGCTGCCTTATTTGATACATTAACCATATTAAATTCACCAATCCTTTACTAAATAAAATTATATAAATAATTGTTGTTTTATTTTATTCTTTTATTGTGAAATATTCTATCTTTCCAAAGGAAGAATATAAGCTCCTGTTCCGCCTGAAACATTTATAACCTTATATCCTTTTGCTGCAAGATTCTCACATGTACTTGCACTTCTTATGCCTGTCTGGCAGATTATATAGTATTCCTTTGATTTATCCAAATACTTTTCAGGCTGTGCATTTAATTCACCCATTGGTATATTTTTAGCTGTAGGCACATGACCATCAGCATATTCATATTCTTCCCTAATATCTATTAAATTAATTTTATTTAATTTACCATCCAAATCGTGAACACTTATTGAATTAAAATTGTTATTTTGAAACATATACGACTACCTCCTTTCAGCTTTTAATATATTAGTATTTTCTTATATACTGATATTATATTAGAAGTTTTAATTTGTCAATATGTACTTTAGCAGTCGCAATAATTTTCTTTAAGCACTTTCATTACATTTCTTACTCTGTCATCCTTTATATAATATGTAATTGAAAGTCCATTTTTTTCTGAATCTAAAACTTTATGTGCCTTAAGCATAGCTAAGTGCTGAGATAAAGCTGATTGTGTAAGATTATTAATTTTTTTGTGAAGCTCACTTACAGTCATTGGAGACTCAATCAAATTGCAGACAATTAATAATCTATTTTCATTGGATAAAACCTTTAATAATTCTGATATAATTTTTACATTTTCTATCACATTAATTCCTCCTAAGTATATAAGTATATTAGAAAGTTATTATATATTATAATAGACTATTATTATTATTTTTGTCAATTAAAATTATAGAAAAAAGACAGCAGTTTTACTTTTTTGTAAAACTGCTTTCCTCAATTTCATTTCCTATAACTTTCTTACATGATAATTCTAAAATTATATTCAAAACATCAGATGATATTTTATCTAAACACATTTGTAAACTTCTGCTGATTTTCAAACTGCAGACTATATCCAAAGCTTCAATGCCAATAAAATAGCCCTTAATATTTTTACCATATACATACATCATATCCAGCAGATTATTTGAATGCTGGGAACAACCTTTAAAATAATTTTTGTATTGTTCTAAGGGAATTATTGTTATATCCCCGGTTTTATTTCCCAGCATAGCAGCATCTAAGATAAAAATAAAATCTTTAGCTTCTAATAATGAAATACAGTATTCTGTATCAGTTTCACCTATAAAGGTTTCTATTCCATATGAATTCAGGGAGCTTTGTATCTTTTCCAGTACTTTGATTCCTATGCTGTCATCACCCATTAAAATACTGCCTATTGCAATAACCTTTGTACTCAACTTACTGTTCCCTCACTATATGTGTTGCACAGGATATGCATGGATCAAAAGAACGTATTATTCTCCCTAGTTCAGGAGTATTTTCATCACTGCTCAGTTTAGTACCAATTAAGGCTTTTTCTGCAGGTCCATGTACCCCATTTTCATCCTGTGGCGACAAATTCCATCCTGTAGGTGTAATAATATCATAATGTTTGATAACCTTATTTTCAATCTTCAGCCAGTGGCCTAATGGTCCTCTTATTGTATCTATAAGGCCTGCACCTGAAGCACTTTCAGGTATATTATAAATTCCCTGGGAACTTTTCTTTAACTCAACCCTTTCAGTGAGTTTTTCCATTATATCTATTATCTTCTTTGTTTCAAGAACCCTTGCTGCATTTCTATCCATACATGAGCCTCCTTTAGTGTATTCACCAGTTATCATTAGTCTAGCCAGTGGGCCGCCTTCCATTGGCAGTCCATTATATCTTGGTGCCTTAATAAATGTATATGCATTTTCTTTGTTTAAATCTACTTCTTCCACAGCTTCCGTTCCAGGACTTTTTGCAGTTATGTCGCTTACATACCATGAGTATAAAATATTCTCAGTAATTTTATTCATTTCAAATGGCTGCTTCTTACCATGAATTAAAACTGAAGGTTTTAAATAACTTATTTCAGGATCAGTATAATCATTAAACAATCCAAAACTCATATAGTTTGCATATGACTCGCCTTTATGGAAATAGTCCTCATAGTACTTAGCCATAGTTTCCATATCCTGAATCATAGAATTATTTACAAATTCCTTTATTTTTGAAATTATTGATTTAACTTTTTCTAATTTATATGCATCTATATTTACTGTGACCCCTCCTGGAAATATTCCGTGATTATGAGGAGCCTTTCCGCCAAGGACAGCCAGGCCCTCATGAGCCAGCCTGCTTATTTCTATATTTTTAATATAATTTTTTTCTATATCTTTATTAAGATGCTCAGGCAGCCTGTAATCACTATACCGCTCGGGAGAAATAGGACTTACATTAGGAAGCTTAGCATAATCAGGCATTGTAAAAAAATAAAATTGTCTTAAATGGTTCTGTAAAAATTCAAAGCCATGCATTATATCTCTTATATAAAGGTCATTAATGTTTACAGGTATCCTAAAGGCATCCTCAAGTGCTAGTGAAGATGCTGCTGCATGGGATGTTGAACATATACCGCAGATTCTTTCAGTAAAATATACAGCATCTAATGGGGATCTTCCTTTCAGCATTTTTTCAAAGCCTCTAAAAAGTAATCCGCTGGTCTTAGCATCTGTAACTATGTTGTTTTCGGTTTCAGCAGTAATTTCCAAAAAACCGCTGACACGAGTAACAGGATCTATTGTTATGATTTTTTTCATAGAATTCTCCTTTAAACGTTTAATATCTTGCAAAAGGCTCCATGCCATCCGGAAAATAAGGCTGGGCACATCCAATACAAGGTGTATTTGCCTCAACAGGCCAGTTTACATATCCATTCCACTTTCTTCTTGGACAGTCCGTTTTTGTAACTGGCCCCCTGCATCCAAGCTTAAACATGCAGCCCGTATCCCCAAGTTTTTTTGCAAATATCTGTTTGTCAAAAAATCCTCTTCTTGTGCAATTATCATGTATGGTTACTCCATAAAATACAACTGGTCTGCTCTGCTCATCCAGTTCAGGCATACCAAACCCAACTAAATGAGCCAGTGTGCCAATTACCCAGTCAGGATGGCTTGGGCAGCAGGGAAGTCTTATAATTTCCCTATTTAACACTTCTTTAACACTTTTACTTTGTGAAGGATTTGGTGCTGCAGCTGAAATTCCTCCATAGCAGGCACAGGTTCCAACTGCAATAACATATTTAGCTTTTTCACCTGCCATGGTAACAGCTTCCAATGCCGTTACAGGCTTTCCTTTATAATTTGCTATTATATTGTAACCTCCATTATCTTTAGTAGAAACAGCCCCATCAACAAGAAGAATAAATTCTGTATTCAAAGTATTAAGAAACTGCTCAAAGGCTTTATCTCCTTCTGTGGTCATTAATGTATTATTAAATTTTAAGTCTATGATCCCGGTTAAAATATCTAATAATCCCGGATTTTCACCATTAATAAATGACATTATATTTCCTGAACATCCAGTAGCCTCCAGCCATATTGCATTAATCTTATGATCTTTTTTATCATGAATAAGCTCGGATACTTCTTTAATAAGGCTTTCAGCCGTAATATGTTTACTTTTTTCAAAATTATTCACAGACATGTTACCCCCATATAGCTTCTTCTAAAAATATATGCTTAAACTACTCTGTTAAAAACCTGATTTTAAAATTTTAATCATTCTTTGCAAAAAAAAACTTCATATATTATACTTACTATATATTAATAATGAGGAGAAAAATTTATGAGGAGAGAATATATTACTTATCCTTCCGATATTCCTGTATCAATACGTTTAGCAACTATAATTAATTACCCTTTGCACTGGCATAATTCCATAGAAATACTTTATGTTCTAAAGGGAAATCTTAATATTGTAATAGGCTCAGATAAATATGAGCTTATAGAAAAAGATGTGGAAATAGTTAATATTGATGAAACCCACAGCATTGTAAGTTCTGACAAAGATAACATGGTTTTAATATTTCATATAGATCCCTGTTTTTTTGAAAAATACTATACTGATATTGAAAATATGTTTTTCTTCACTAATACTACAGATGACAAAGCACAGGAAAATGATAAGTATGATGTTCTCAGGACTTTTTTAGCTGAAATAACCTGTGAAGCAGTTCAAAAGCAGGAGGACTATGATAAGGAAGCAAAAGATATTCTTGTAGATATGCTTTATTATCTTATAAACAATTTTCATTATTTAATGTATGAAAATGATGATTTGAAAGGCAATGAAGAACTTTTAGAAAGATACCACAGAATTTCAAAATATATATTTAATAATTATAATGATAATATAACTCTTCAGGATATAGCAAAAAAAGAATTTTTAAGCACTGATTATCTATCTCATGGAATAAAGGATGTTACAGGTTATAGTTTTACGGATTTATTAAACTCAAATAGAATTGAAGAAGCATTAAAACTTCTTTTAGACACAGATAAAACCATATCTGAAATTTCAGAAGATGTAGGATTTTCTCATACCAGATATTTTAATAAGCATTTTAAAATTCACTATAAATACACTCCCCTTCAATATAGGAAAAAATTTAAAGTTGATGATGAAACATTTAACAAGCAGAAAGTTATTAAATTTCATGATTTGAAGGATAGTCTTCAGTATATGACTTACTATCTGGAAGACTATGACAGATTTAATTATGAAGATAAAATAACAAAAATAAATATAAATATGGGGGAAGAAGCAGGAAAATTTAATAAAATGTTTAAGGAAGTATTAAATGTGGGAGATGCCTTTGATCTTCTTTTAGAAGATAACAAAGATATATTAGAGGTGCTTCAGGAGGAGATTGGCTTTGAATATGCAAGGCTCTTAAATGTGTTCAGCCCTGATATGTGTATATTCCCAAGTTCTAACTTTTATAACTGGAACAGAGTTTGTGATGTATTTGAATTTTTGGATTCACTTAATCTAAAACCTCTTATAGTTTTAGATGATAATGGATTTTCTGCTTCTGACTTCATGTCAGCTGTTAAGTCCTTCCTAAATTATTTTAGTGAGCTGGATAATTTAGATATGCATTCATTTAAATTTCAATTTAGTTCGACAGTTTCACCTGATGTTATTAACAAGCTATCTGAAATTTTATGCACAGAATACCAATTAGAAATAGATAAAGATAAATTTATCTGTAATAATGCCATAGACGAAATCTATGACACAACATATATGCTGCCTTATATTATTAACGGTGTAGTAAATAATGTAAACTCCTTGAACTTTTTAAGAGCATTTGATGTAATTGATAAACAGGTTAACCTTACGAATGAAGTATTTTTTGGTTATCCTGGTCTTATAAATGATAAGGGTATCAAAAAACCATCTTATTATGCCTATTACCTGTTAAACAAACTTGGAGATACATTGGTTGCCAAGGATAATGGATATATAGTTACAAAATCTGAAAAAGAATATCAGATTTTACTTTATAATCATCATAAAAATATAGATAAATTGATTCCATTAAGTAGTTTTTCAAAGCTGAGAGCTGATAAAAATGCAGCTGCACAAAAGATTTCACTAAATATAGTTAACATTTCTTCATCTATAAGATTAACTACTTATAAAATAAATGAAAAATCAGGTTCTTCATATAATTACTGGGTTGACATGGGTAAGCCTAAAAGATTAAGTAAGGAAGAAAAGCAGATTCTGCATAAAGCTTCTTTCCCTGCTATAAATTTTAGAAGTTTTAAAAAAAGCACTGTAATCAATATACAAACCAAACTTAATGGATATGGTGCCATGCTTATTTTAATTAGAGAGGCCTAATAATACCTACAGTCAGGTGTTATCAGGCTATTTCTTTAAATCAGCCATTTTAGCGGCATAGCAGTATTGTACTTTTTTATAGACCTGTAAGTGAATGTAAATTTCTCCCCAAAATTTTATAATTATTATATAAAAGAAAATAAGTTATTTTCAAAACTTGAGGTGAAATTTATGGAAATTGACAGTAATATTTTTGCAAAAGAAAAAATAAATAAAATGCTTTTTAAATTTGCTGTACCAGCAATATTTGCATTATTAGTATCTGAACTTTATAACATTGTTGACACGCTTTATGTTGCGCACTATTTAGGAGTTACTGCTCTGGCAGCCATTACCATTGCATTTCCAATTCAAAAATTATTAATAGCTCTGGGTCTTTTAGTGGCAGTTGGAACTTCTACCTATGCAGCCAGAAGCTTAGGAGAACAAAACGTTACAGAGTTTAAAAAGATAGTGATTTCATCTTTAAGCTTAGTCATAGTATTATTAACTGTAGTATCATTTATAATTTTTATATTTAAAAAACCTATTCTTTTTACATTAGGTGCAAGTGAATTAACATACCCATTAGTTAATAAGTACGTATCTATAATATTAATAGGCGGCGTTTTCCAATCTCTTACAGCAGTTGCATGTTATATTATGATTTCTTTAAAGAAAACAAAAGCTCTTTTATATACTAATCTAATTGGAGTCACTTTAAATATAGTAATTAATTATATTTTAATAGCCATGTCAGGCTTTGGAATAGAAGGTGCTGCTATAGCCACAGTGATTTCTCAAATAACAGCCTTTACTTTTGCTTTTTATAAATTTAAAGATGTTCTGAAAAGTTTTAATATAAAGCTTACATTGCATTCTGTCTATAGCTCAGTTTCAAAAGAAATTTTAACAAGCATAATAACAATTGGATTTTCAACCTTTATAATAGAAATTGAAGATGCTTTAGTTTCTGTAGTGTTGAATAACATTCTTTATGCTGAGGGAGGAGAATCTGCCATTGTTATGATAGGAGTAATAACCAAAGTTTCAATGTTCCTGTTTGTTACAATAATTGGTATAAGTTCTGCAATGCAGCCCTTAGCTGCTTATAATTTTGGAGCTGAAAATTACGACAAAGTTAAAATGGTTTTATCTACTTCTGTTAAAGCTGCAGTTATAGTTTCTTTTGCATTTTGGTCAGTATTTATGATTTTTTCAAACTCTATTATAGGATTTTTCATTAACGATGCTTCACTGCTTCATGAAACAGCTGGAGCTTTCAGATTATGCATATCCCTTATTCCTTTAACAGGAATATATTATGTGGGAATTAACTATTATCAGGCAATTGGCGAAGCTAAAAAAAGTTTTTTACTTTCAATATACAGGGAAATTATAGTGTTCATTCCATTATCAATACTATTTGTTCAGCTATTTGGTATGAAAGGAGTCTTTGCAGCCTATCCTATAACTGATTCCATTGCTGCTATAACCTCTTACTATCTGCTAAATAAAACTTTAAAAGAAGACTTCCATGAAGTTAAGGTAACTGAAGGAATTTAACAAATCAAGTGCTCTGCTTAAGTATGCCTGCCTTTGGCAGCTGTGACAAAACAGCTGCTGTGCCATGGCATCCATTAAACTGAGCTGTTAAGTCCTTCCCTGCCACAAGTCCGAAATGAGTTGCCCCTCCCCATGTAGCCTCATTACTTACATCATAAACTATTCCATTAACTGCCGCATAAGCCGGCCTGCCTTCAGTACCATTAAAAGAAGACAATTCTTCAATTGTAATTTCACGGGTTTCCCTGTAATTTCCTTCAATACAATGAATAATATTATCTATTTCCACAATTAATTGATTTTCCAGCCATTGCCTTCTTATAGGGCACATTGTGGATGAAATAGTGTCCCTGTAATACTGAATCTTACTTCTGGACTTTTTTATTTGTTCAAATTTGTTTTCACCTGCTAAATTAATCATTTATATATCCTTTAAATTATTTCATTAATAAATATATGTATGTTTAATTATATATATCAGAGAATTCCAAATTTATTTTTTCAATGCTGTTTTTACTTATAGTATCAACATGTACATTTTCATTATCAGCATTACCATGTGCCAGTTTACATGGGAGATGTATGATAAATTCAGAGCCGCGGCCTACCTTGCTTTTAGCCGATATTGTTCCGCCATGCAGTTCAACTAATTCCTTTACAAGTGATAATCCTATCCCGCTTCCTTCATGATCCCTTGCAAGAGATTTATCCACCTGTACAAAACGCTGAAATATACTGTTTAATTTATCTTTGGGAATGCCTCTGCCTGTATCCTTTACTCTTATACAGATATATTCCTTACCATCTTCTATGATTACTATAATTTTTCCGCCAGAAGGAGTGAATTTAACTGCATTTGATAATAAATTTAAAATAATCCTTTCTATTTTATCTGGATCACAGCCAATAATTTTTTCCTCTACATCTGTATCAAATGTAATTGATAAGCCTTTATTTTTTATATAATCATCAACTGATGATATTATTTCCTCAATCAAGTCCACAATGTTGATATTTGTTTCATTTATGGTGAAGAACCCTGCATCAATCTTAGTTATATCAATTAAATTATTAACAAGTCTTAAAAGACGATAGCAGTTCTGCTTCATAATCTTTGTATATTTAAACATATCAATAGATGAATCCTCAGAAAAACTCTGCTTTAACTTAAGTTCATGTATCTGCAGAGCTGAAAAAATAACACTTATAGGAGTCCTTAATTCATGAGAAATATTTGCAAAAAATTCTGTTTTAATTCTGTCATATTTTTTTATTTCATCTAACTTTTGATTCCTTTTCATTACTTTTATGTTTAATGCTTCTGCCTCTTTTTTTAAAGAAGACAATTTTAACTGTGTGTCAACCTTGGAAATTACTTCATTATAATTAAATGGATAAGTAATATAATCAACACCGCCTGCAGAAAACAATTTGTCCTTATCAATGCACTGATAATCTGGAAAGATAAATATAACAGGAATTTTCTTTAAGGTTTCATTAACTTTTAAGCTTTCACAAACATGAAACCCGTCAGTTTGTTTTAAAACAGCACTAATTAATATTATATCTGTTGGATTTTCTCTCAAATCCTGAAATACTGATTCATTCCCTGAAATATTTCTTACTTTATAATTACTGTTCTTAAAAATAGTTATAAGCAGCTTAATATTTGAAGAAGAATCATCAACAATAAGTACATTAGCCTGACCTATGGAAGCAATTTCATTTTCCATAACTTGTCACTCCATTCAAGAATATTGGGATATGCTATACTTATGACCTTTATATATAATATATTGTACCATATTTTCACATAACATGTTAAATTTCTGTTAAATATATTTTTAGCAGCCTAAAGTTATAGGCTGCTATTATTTATTAATTTAACTTTGGCAGAATTTCTTCAAAATAATCCAGTGACTGTGGGTTTGCTAAAGCATCTCTATTTGTAACTTTACGGCCATTTATAATATTTGATACTGCACTTTCAACCTTTTTATTATTTAAAGTTCTTGGTATATCAGGGACAGGTAAGATAACTGCAGGAACATGACGCGGAGAAGCATTCTTTCTTAAAATTGTTTTTATCTCCTTTTTTAAATTTTCATCAAGCTCAATGCCTTCTTTTGTCTGAACAAATAAAATAATTCTTTGATCATCCTTGTAATTTTGTCCTATAGCCAGGCTATCTTGAATCTGAGGAATTTTTTGCACCTGATTATAGATTTCAGCTGTCCCTATTCTCACTCCTGATGGCTTCAGTACAGAATCCGACCTGCCATAATAAGTTATGCCGCCTGTATCGGAATGTATGAGAACATAATCACCATGGTGCCAGATACCTGGGTAAACTCTGAAATAAGCATCCATATATTTAGTGTTATCAGGATCATTCCAGAATTTAAGGGGCATAGATGGAGTTGGCATTTCACATACTAATTCTCCCTGTTCATCTCTTATAGGTTCACCCTTTTCATTATATGCATTTATTTTCATTCCAAGTCCAGGACCCTGAAGTTCTCCTGAGTAAACAGGACTTATAGGATTTCCAGATGAAAAGCATCCATTAATATCTGTTCCTCCTGCAATTGAATTAAAATGTAAATCCTTTTTAATCTCAGTATAAATATAATCAAAACCATCCTCGGAAAGGGCAGAACCTGTTTGAGAAATTTCCCTCAGCGCCGAAAGATCAGCAGCTTTTCTAGGTGAGAACCCTTCAGCCATGAGAGCATGTACATAACTTGCACTTAGTCCAAAAATAGTAACCTTCTCCTCTTCTAATATCTTCCAGATGGCAGATGTGTCCGGATAAGATGGATTCCCATCATAAAGAACTATAGATGCACCTGTTCCAAGAGCTGCAGCCTGCCAGTTCCACATCATCCAGCTGCAGGTAGTAATATACAGCATACAATCAGAAGATTTTACATCGTTTTGCAGAACTAATTCTTTCAGCTGATTAATCAAAAGACCTGCAGAGGACTGTACCATGCATTTTGGCTTCCCTGTAGTACCTGATGAAAACATAACCACAAGAGGCTGCTCTGAAGGAAGCTGTTCAAATTTAAAATTCACAGGTACATTACATGATAGATAATTTTCATATGAAACACCATTTGGTATTTCAATGGTTTTGGAATTATCACCTGCATAGTGAGAAACAACAACTCTTCTAATAGAATTAATGCCATGTACAATCTGCTTTACATTTCCCATAACATCAAAACATTTTCCCTTATAATAATATCCATCTGTTGTAAACATGATAGAAGGCTTTACCTGTCCAAGCCTGTCAATAGCAGCCTGAGGTCCTATATCAGTAGCACAGGAGCACCATATAGCACCCACTGCAGAGCATGCAAGCATGGCAATTACAGTTTCAGGTACATTAGGCATATATGCCGCAATGGTATCCCCAGGCTTTACTCCATCTTTTCTAAGTGCTTCTGCAAGTCTTACAACCTGTTCATACAATTCCTTATGACTTAATTCACGTCTGATTTTATTTTCCCCTCTAAATACAATGGCAGTATCAGAACTTGAAGAAAAACGAAGTATATTTTCTGCATAGTTTAATTTTGCATCCACAAACCAGCTGGCACCTGGAAATTTTGACAAATCATCTACAGGTGTAGAATAAGTCTTTGAACATTTTATATCTAAAAAGTCCCACAAGGTACCCCAGAAATCCTTGGGAAAAGTAACTGACCATTTATACAAAGCTGGGTAATCACTAAATTTCAAATTAAATTTTTCATTTACATAATTCATAAAAGAATTCATATTTGTATTTTTTATAAACTCTTTGGACGGCTTCCATAATAACTTTCTCATATATTTATCACTCCTTTGTTTTTATGCCTTAGATATATACTTTGAAACCGTTTTCAGGTATGTTTAAATTACCATATCAAATTAATTATAACTCAAATGCAAATATATGCAAACTTAAATATTCAAAAATAAAGACCTAAGCTGTGCTTAGATCTTATTTAATGTACGTTTTAAAAATTCTCTTGTACGCTGCTGAGAAGGATTATTAAAAATCTGCTCAGGTGCACCTTCTTCTGCTATAACTCCCTTATCCATAAAGACTACTCTTTGGGATACCTCTTTTGCAAAGCCCATTTCATGTGTTACTACTAACATGGTTAAGCCTGACTCAGCAAGCTCTTTCATAACTTTCAGAACTTCTCCCACCATTTCAGGATCAAGAGCTGAAGTTGGTTCATCAAACAGCATAACATCAGGTTCCATTGATAATGCCCTGGCAATAGCAACACGCTGCTTTTGTCCTCCTGACAGCTGATTTGGTTTAGCATTTATATACTGATCCATGCCAACTACTTTCAAATATTTCATTGCAACTTTTTCAGCCTCATCTTTTGATCGTTTTAGTACTTTCATCTGTCCAACCACACAATTGTTTAAAACATCATGATTGTTAAATAAGTTAAACTGCTGAAATACCATTCCCAGTTTAGTGCGGTATGAATATACATCATGTTTCTGGTCTAACATATTTTCTCCATTATAAATTATTTCGCCGCCGCTTGGCTTTTCTAAAAGATTAATACAGCGAAGAAGGGTTGATTTCCCGGATCCTGAAGATCCTATTATAGAAACTACTTCTCCTTTATTTACTGAAAAATCTATATCCTTTAAAACTTCATGATTTCCAAAGGATTTGCTTAAATGTTTTATTTCAATTACCTTTTCCATATTTGTTACCCTCCTTCTTTTAATTATTTCCAGATCTTTTCAGCATATCTTCAGGTGTGTCAACCTGCATCTGATTAGAATACATAGTATAATTTTCGGGTCCGTCCAATTTTTTTTCAAAGTGACGTAAAATCCTTGTTACAGTAAATGTCATAATAAAATAAAGAACACTGGCAATGAAAAATGATTCAAAATATCTAAAATTGTTTCCTGCAACTGATTTTGTCTCAAAATATAATTCAGTTACTGAAATTACATTAAGAACTGAAGTATCCTTTATATTTATAACAAATTCATTACCTGTAGCAGGCAGGATGTTACGCACAGCCTGAGGCAGAATAACATTTGTCATAGTCTGGAAATGGTTCATACCTATGGCCTCAGCTGCTTCAAACTGTCCCTTGTCAATAGATACAATACCACCACGGACAATTTCTGACATATAAGCTCCTGTGTTAACTGATACTATAAGTATTGCCGCGTATAATCTATTCATATCAATACCAAAAGCCATAGCAGATCCATAGAAAATTACCATGGCCTGTACTATCATAGGCGTGCCTCTGAATATTTCTATATACACAGATAAAATAATATTAATTATTTTTAAAATTACCCTCTTTATTCCTTTTTCAGGCATAGGGATAGTTCTTACCACACCTATCAATAAACCTAATATAAATCCTAAAACAGTACCAATCATTGATATAAGAAGAGTCATTCCTGCTCCACGAAGGAACATCTGCCAATCACTTGAAAGTATTTTTATTATCCAATCTAAACTCATATCTTCCTCCATTTATAAAATCAAATGCGCATATAACATTGGATTTTTTAATTAAATTATTTAGCTGCCGGCTGATTTTTTATGGCAGTATCCATAATTGTCTTACGCTGTTCTTCTGATATACCTGATAATATTTTATTAATTTTAGCAGTTAAATCACTTCCCTTTGCTACACCTACTGCAATAGAAGTATCTTGGTCTGAAGTTTTAAATCCATCTTTAAATTCTATCATTTTAAAATCGCTGTTAGCTGTTTCTGCACTTATGCCTTCAGGACGCTCCGATACATAACCATCAATTACACCGGATTGAAGAGCCACCCTCATAGCAGGAAAGTTATCCATTGCAGCCTGCTTATTTACTCCTTTAATCTGGTCAATTACTGAGTAATGGAATGTATTAAGCTGGGCTGTAACCTTTGCTCCCTTAAAATCCTGAATTGACGCAGCTCCATCGTACTTTCCGCCTTTTTTTACAATCATTACTAGATCTGATTTATAGTATCTATCTGAAAAATCAATTGTTTTCTTACGCTCATCTGTAGGTGACATACCTGCCATGATTGCATCGATCTTGCCAGATGTTACAGCTGGTACAAGTCCATCCCACTCTGTTTTTACCACAACAAGTTTTTTGCCTAAACCTGCTGCTATTTTTTTAGCAATCTCTATATCATATCCTCCTGCATACTCTGAACTTCCTTGAATTTTAACTGCACCATTTGAATCGTCATTCTGTGTCCAGTTAAAAGGTGCATATCCTGCTTCTGATCCTATTGTAAAGGTATCATCTTTTGACTGTTTGGAGCCTGTACTCTTTCCACATGCTGTGAATAAAACTGCAGCTGATAAAAAAATTGTAACAAATATTGATATTTTTTTTCTCATGATGTTGCTCCTCCTTAAATTAGTGGTTTTTTTGCAATAAAAAAAGACCTAAAGCAAGCTTTGGTCTTAATATGCAAAAAAACTAAGCCCCTTCTTTTCCCAAATGAGATAGCGCAACTCAATAAACCGGGCAGCTTACTGAGACAGTCCTGCAGCTCTTAACTGCAGGCCCAGCAAATAATATTGAGAATATTATAAGCTTCGGCGACATTTCCTTCTCCCTAGTATCAATGTTTCTCAAGCTCCTCTAAGGTCTGTTAAATGTCGCTCCTCTACCCCACCTAAAAAAGTGAGGCCTTATTAAATTATGCATATAGCATATAACAATATATGACTAATGTCAACATTATTTTTAAAACTTCTTAATATTTTTAATTGGAATTTGGAATTAAATAAAGAAGAATACAAAAGAAGTGGCAAATACTTCCTCCCATTACAAACAAGTGCCATATAGCATGATTATACGGTATATCATCCCTCATAAATATAAATGCTCCAACCGTATATAAAATACCGCCAGCTATTAAAAGTATAACTCCAGTCATAGGCATAATCATAATTATTTTCTTAATAGCTATAACTATAAGCCATCCCATTCCTATATATATAAAGGTAGAAAGCTTTTCAAATTTTCCTGTAAAGAATACCTTCAAAACTATACCTATTATTGTAAGCCCCCATTCTACCCCAAATATGGTCCATCCTAATGGTCCCCTTAAAATTGTAAGAGCAAAAGGAGTATATGTTCCAGCTATAAGAAGAAAAATTGATGCATGATCAAAAATTCTAAATAGCCTTTTCACTTTTTTCCCCGGAAGGCTGTGGTAAAGTGTGGATTCAGTATATAGGATTACAAGTGAAGCACCATATATACTATAACTAACAACATACCAAACGTCCCCATATTTAACTGCAAACACAATTAATAGTACCAATGCAGCTATGGAAAGTAATGCTCCAATTCCATGGGTAATAGCATTAGCTATTTCCTCACCTTTAGTATAAAAGTTTCCATCTTCCATTTTGAAATCCTCCAACTTTGCGTATTAAATGCTGCCTTCTTTCAGAATACTGTTCAGGTCCTTATTTAATGAGCTGCTTCTTTCCTCAGACATGAATCCCATTATTTTTATTATCTGATCCGGCTGTTCGTCTCCAGTATACCACTGAAGCTTTTCATGAAAAAGCTTTTCAATCACATCTCCAAGCATAATGCCTAAACCAGTAAGGCAGTATACCCTTTTTTCAGGATTTTTACAACCTGAGTGAATGGTACAAGTATTGCATCCGCTGCATTTTCCTGCATTTAAAAATTTTATATTATATTTCTTATATATTTTATAGCCAAGGGAGTTCATAAAGCTATAAAGTATATTTTGAATAAGCTCTATTTTATCCTCCGCGCTGCTGGCATATGTCTGACATGTTTTTATTTTGCACATAAGCAGTATAAAATCTTTATTTTTTAAAAGATTGTCTGCTGTAGGTGAAAATGGCGGACAGCCTCCATTGGTGTTATAATTTGAGCATCCTTCCATGCACCATTGTCTTACCTGATTAATATTTAATGTTAAATCATTATAATTAAAAATATCCCATTTAACTTCTAAATCATAGCTGTTTTTTTCATATGTATGCTTTACTGTAACTGTGTTCATAATGCACCTCTAAACTTAAATTTAATATATATATTAAGTGTAACATATAGTCTTATAATCATATATTAATATATAATTATATTTTTGGAGTTAGTTATGGATAAATTGAATTATTCAACAAATGGCTTTAGATGAGGCTGTAATCACAAGGTTAGTAAACCTTCAGCAAATGACATTAAAACATGGCAGCCTCCCAGCTTCATTCCAAACAAATACAAGGCAAAAGCCCTTGGAAACACTAAAGCTCCTGGTATAAACAGTATTACATCCGCATCCATTGAACACTGTTTAAAAAAATATATGTATATCTGGTTAAATAATGGTTTAGAATTCTGGTCTGTACCTTTTTTAATAAATGAAAGTTTTATTTATGTCTGGATTTGGAGCAATGCAAAATGGGAGTATTTTGCAATACCCCCGGGAAATATTGATTGTTTTATGTGCTACTAAATATATTTTTGCTGTTTATAATGATTTTAAATCATACTTCCATCACTTCGGAAGTAGTACCATTTACCTTTATATAATATTCTTCCAGTTCTCATAGCACCAGAAAAAGGGTCTAGATAATACCACTTTTTATTATATAATACCCAGCCTTTACTCATTTCTCCGGAGGGCTTAAAATAATACCAGACTCCCCGGATTAATGCCCATGATGTCTGCGTACTGCCAGAAGCATTTAAGTAATACCAATTCCCATTATATAATAACCATCCTGTTTTCATAGCTCCAGAAGCAGGATCTAGATAATACCAGGTTCCACGGTCCGACAGCCATCCTGTTTTCATAGCTCCAGATGCAGTATCCAGATAGTACCAGGTTCCCATGTCTAAAATCCATCCTTTATATTTTTCACCTGTATATGTGTTAAAAAGGTACCACTGATTATCTATAAGCCTCCATTCATGATTGTATAAGCTGTCCAATTTAGTTCTTAGTCCTAATTTATCATCTTTTATCTGGCTAAAAGAGAACAAAGAATTCCCGCTTACATTGTCTAATGTTCTTATAAGTTTTATCTGATTAATTATTTCATCTGATGAGCTGAATTCTGTTCCAAGTTTATAAGCAGCTTGTCCAATTATCAAATTTACATTTGTACCTCTAACTGTTTCATTCCACCACTTTACTATTCTTTCAAAGTCTGCTGCATTGTTGCCAACGTCCCAGTAAACCTGTGGAACTATATAATCAACCCAGTTATTTTTAACCCATTTAACAGAATCAGAATATGTTGCATAATAACTTTGCAGTCCATTTGTATTACTGCCGCCTTCTGCAGGGCTGTTCTTCCATATACCAAATGGACTTATTCCAAATTTAATATTTTTATTTGAAGATTTTATTTTACTGTTTAAATCCTTAACAAATTTATTGACATTATCTCTTCTCCAGTCCTCCAGTGTCATACCATTACCATATAAATTAAATTCTTTTGAGTCATTAAATTCATATCCTGTTTTGGGATATGGGTAGAAATAATCATCTAAATGAACACCTGCTATATCATATCTATTTACTACATCCATTATTGTGTCAATTACATAAGTTCTTGCTTCAGGAATTCCTGGGTTTATCATAGTATAATTAGCATAAGTAATAAGCCACTCTGGATTATCCTTCAATTTATTACCATCAGGCAGTTTAGATAAATAATCATTTTTATCAAAATTGGCGCTATCTGATATTCTAAATGGATTAAACCATGCATGTAGCTGTAAGTTTCTTTTCTTGCTTTCGGCTATAGCATAAGCCAGTGGATCATATCCAGGGTCCTTTCCCAGTGTACCTGTTAAATACTTTGACCAGGGCGCATAGCTTGTTGGATAAAGAGCATCTCCCATGCTTCTCACTTGAAAATATACTGTGTTGAATCCAGTTCTTTGCAGCAAATCAAAATCCTCACTGAGCTCCTGCTTTGGATTTACAGTTTTGGGCCAGTCAATATTATAAGCAGTAGACATCCATACAGCTCTTGTTTCAGTTTGTGCAGCTGCATGAACATTGTAATTTGGAATACTAAATATCAGTAATACGATAAATATGGATATAAATGCAGCAGTAATTTTTTTCATAAATAATTCTCCTCGTATAATAAGGGACGGTTAATTTTATATTATCACTAAATTTAATTTAAATCCCTATGTATTAAATAAAATTTAAACTTATAATAAATTTTTACACTATATAATTTTCATTAAAAGCATTACATTGCGCCCAGCAAAAGAACAGAATAAAGTATGATTTTTGCAAAGTATATAAGTTTTATACCTTAGGCTTGTACTATATAATTTCATTTAGTAAATCGCTATTTAAGCAAGCAAAAATAATGATGCTTCTACAGTTTTTTGAGAAGCTTAAATAGCTGATTTACTTTGAAATCTATTTAAATAAAAAAATACATAATAATAAAAATCCACCAGCTTAGCTGGTGGTATTTCCTTAGCCCTATAAGGGCACCTTCCCAGCGTTGTGCCTTAAGGCACGTGATAGTTTCGCCAGCCGCATTTCATGTTACTTGCTACCCTTAAAAGGGTCAGTATATTCTTTAATACTTATTTGGTCAGCGATTATATCTTCATTTTGTTGATTTTTTATATATTCTTCTATTGCCTTTTTATTTCTTCCAACTGTATCAACATAAAAGCCTCTACACCAAAAATGCCTATTCCCATATTTATATTTCAGATTTGCATATTTTTCAAATATCATCAGACTACTTTTCCCTTTTAAAAATCCTACAAATCCTGATACACTCATCTTTGGCGGTATTGATACAAGCATATGTATGTGATCTTCACAAGCATTCGCTTCTATTATATCTACCCACTTCCAGTCACATAATTTTCTCAGTATCTTTCCTATTTCTTTTTTCTTTTCCCCATATATTTCTTTCCTTCTGTATTTTGGTGCAAAAACTATATGTTAGAGTTTCCCCAAAATTAATATTTTGAATTGAGGTTACCCTACTAATTCTAGTACCTGAGCCATAATTAGTTGTTGTGTAGTCTTGGTTTTGAAAATCGGTTTAATAAAATTTTTAATACCAGTATGCGTTTTCTTCAATACTGCATAAATACCATCAGCTAATGCATAATAATCAAAATCAGGTATATCATAAATACGCTTAGATATGTCTTGAATGCATATGATTAATGCACTTTCTCCTCTTTTTTCTGAAAGTGTTGCAGCAAAACCTATAATTAAGGTTAGAAATAAATTCATAGTTCTTATTGAATTTAAACTTCTTACTCTTATATTTTCAAAATCAAACTGCTGTTTTTTAAATCTGAAATATTCTTCTATTTTCCAACGTTTAATGTAAACCTTAATTATAGCTAAAGTTAATTTCTTATCATTAGGCTTAATATTGCTGATAAGCATCATAGGTATTTTGCCAAAGCCTCTTATTACTACAAGTGTAAGAGGCTTATCAGGTATGTCTGGCAATGTTATTTGTATAAAGCTAAATTTGCATTTTTTAGCCTTACCAGCCCTTATTGGTGACTATAGTCGAAAACTTTCCTTTATACTTGTTTGCAAGTTTGAGTATATTCATAGCTTTACCATTATGAATAACATTTCTATTGACTTTGGCTCGAATAACAAAGTTTTCTTTATTACCTATAAAGTATTCATAAAATTTTCTATTGTCATAGCCCCTGTCAAGAGCTTTAATGCCCTTATTATTAAAACTTTGTCTAACAAAATTTAATCCTTTAAAAGTTTCCTCATTCTCACTTACAAAGTCTTTTTCAATGTTTGAATACATTTTTGAGTACACAGATATAGGCATACTGTACTTACTTGTAAGTGCAGCAATTTCAAGACAATTATATCCATTAACGTTGGTTTCACCTGTGCTGCCATCACGTACTTTGCCCATAGCTTCTAAAACTTTACTATTACGTTTTGTGATTTCAGAACCATCAACGCAAAATACTGTATTGTCATTAATGTATGGTTTTATCTCAGAAATGTAGTTGTTTATTACAACACTTTGTTTATCAAACGTTCTAAGGTTATTAGAAAGTCTTTCAATGGTTTTCTTTAAAGAGATATCCTCTTTAAGAGCTCTTGATATGCCACTTAAAAGCACAGTCTGGCTTTCTGAAATTCCATAAATCATCTGTGCAATAAATTTATAATTAGGTCTTGATAAATTTATTGAGATTTTTTTTGAAAAAGTTAATAATTTTCTTTTTATTTGGTACGATAATTTGCTATAATTAATCATGAATAAAACATCTCCATCTGCTATTGATTTTTGTTTTGTCGCAAATTCATTATATCAAAACAATGGACTGTTTTATTCATTTTTTATGCAATTTTATAAATCTGTGGATAGTTTTAAATCTTAAATTTACTTATCCACAGGTTTTATTTAAATAGTCTTTTAAAAAAAGGGGAAACTCTAAAACTATATGATATTTACAATTCCACTTTGTGTGTGCTAAACTATTACTGTCCATTTGGGCAGACCTCCTTTAGTATTAGATTGGCTAGCGAAACCATATCTATTATACCAAAGTGAGGTCTTTTTTGCTCACCGCTTAAGCTTTTCTGAACACACCTGCATAGCAGGTGGTTTTCTTAAGACAAATAAATGCATAATAATAAGACCTTTTATTATTATGCAAAAAAATAAAAGGTTTTTACATGATTTCTTAACTTTAATTACATTTTTTAAGACGTCTGCTGTAGAATAAATCTATTTACAATATCTTTATACCTATCCTCCGTTGATATTAATTCAACTCCGATAGAACAAAGCTTTGATACTCTTGACTCAGTTATATTTCCAAGTATTTCACATATATGCTTCATTTTAAAATTACAGAGACTCCTCATTAATAGAACTGCTAATGCCCTTGCAGACTTATTATTCCTGTTATTTTTAACATAAAGCATAACTTTATTTATTCCTGTTTCTTGTGATATAAATTGTAATATCTTCTCAGGGTCAAAGTTTCTAATCAATATTTTTCTTTCACTTCTATATTCAGTTTTTTCATCTTCAAATTCTATTTCCTTCTTTAATTTCTCTTTATCACACATATACACAAGCTTGAGATAGTTTTCTCTTGCTTTATTTACATTTGTACCTACCATTTGCATTATGTATGCTTCATCTAATAGACCTGTTTTATCTTTTTCAATACCTAAATATACCCTTAAGCTTGAATATTTATATTTTTCCGGGCATGTTTCATAACCCTTTATTTTCAGTGGATTATTGTGAATATAAGCTGATAAAGTGATTAAGTATCTGTCTGTGTCTACTATTTTACTCTTAAACCTATCCTGAAACACATGACCATGTCTGTCATGAATTCGGTTGAATGTTACTGCATATTTAAAATTTAATCCATGCATTATTTTCGATATATCAGCCCCATTGGAATCTATTATAAAATGAGCGTGGTTGCTCATCATACAATATGCATAAATCTTAAATCCATATATTATTTGGTAATTTCTCATTTGACTCAAATATTTTTCCTTGTCATCATCTTTTTTAAATAATGGAACCTCCGTTATACTTCTAACCATCACGTGATATATTGCATTCTCAAATTTTATTCTTTCAATTCTCGGCAAGAAAAGCACCTCACTTTTGTTAATTTCTACTATTTTAATAGTATTGACTTTAAGTGAGGTACCTATACCCATAAGCTCCAAAAACTAGTTGGTTGTTAACCGTCCCCTTATTCTTCAGCTCAGAGTTAAAGGTTGAAAGTTGAAAGTTGAAAGTTGGGGATTAGTCAGCTATTAACCGTCCCCCTCAAAAATCAGAGGCTGGTCAATTGTTAACCGTCCCTTTGATTTGATTTAATTGATTTAATTGGTCATTCTCCTTTGTTTTATGACTACCAGGGTGACAGCCAGCACAGCCACAGCAAATCCAACTATTATAAGCATATTGTTAAATATAGGCATAAGGTTTTCTATTTTAAAATCCACAAGATTTCCTATATCATTGTTGGATTTTACATACCAATAAGTTGGAGTAAAGCTTGCAATTTTCAGCACATTTTTACCAAGAAGCATCTGAGGAACAAATACACCACTTATAAAGCAGGTTCCCAGCGAAACCACATTTGCAGCAGCAGACATGGCCCCTCTGCTCTTTATGATGTTTCCAATTAAATAGCTTATGCTTAATGCTGCCAATGTAAAAATAAAAGAGTTTAACAGAAGCAAAAGCCCTCCCTCTGTAAACATATAGCCTTTGTACATGATAAAACTTGCAAAAATCAACACAAACCAGGTGAATACCGCAAAGCTTATGTTCCCCATAATCATTTGAAAGTTCATATTCCTAAGCTTTAATGGTGAGCAAAAGTTTCTCTTTTTTAAGTCTGCATTATTAAACACCATCATTACAGAGCATACCCCTAATATTAATATTGCAAACAATGAATAAGCCAAATAATTATAATAATATATGCACATGTCATTCTTGGAAGCCTCACTTTGGGACCTTTCCATTTGAACTTCAGTTTTATGGGATAGATCTTTGCTAATATAGCTTGTAAGCTGTTCATCAGATAAATCTTTAATATTGTCCTTATAAACTTTTGCAGTATTTAGGTACTTATTGATTATATTATCCATATAAATTCCGCTGGCTGAGCCTGGCAGTTCTGTCTTTTCCAGCTTCACATTTTTACCACTTATCAAAGCATCCGTAAAACCTTCAGGAACTCTGACAATATACTCAATCTGTCTGAAAAATAAAGCATCCTGCAGACTTTTGGTATTATCCGGTATATTAATAATGTTGGCACTCTTACCCAGATAATCCTTTAAGCCCTGAATAAGTTTAGAATTTGTATCATGATTTATAAATGCTATATTAACTTTTGTTTCTGCAAAATTTGTATTTACAGGGTTAGTATAAGTTTTTGAAAGGATTACAGCTAATAGTAAAAATACTACAACATAAATCATTATTTGAGATAAATTTTTATAAATCACTTTAAAAAAAGCTTTATAGACTTGCATATTTCTGCCTCCTTAACACCAAATAGGTTACTGTACTGAAAAAAATGATAAAAACACAAAGCAGAGCTATATCAGTGAAAAATTGAGTATAAGTGCTGTAATAATAAAGTGAATAAAAGGAATCTGATATTAAGTTTGCAGGATTAATATATCCAAGTAAAGGAATATTTGCGCTTATGATATACTTCATCTTATCGTACATCATCCCTGCCAAGAAGCACATTATCATGCTGGAAGAAATCAAAATTCCAATTTTTACACCTTCTCCTTTTTTAATTATGGAAGCCATAAAAGTTCCAAATGTAACTCCTGTAATTGTACTTACTACACAAGTCAATACTATATAATTTATATTACTTCCAAAACTCACTTTTAATACAAAGGCCAAATACAAAAGTAAAATAAATACTTCCAGCAGCTGAATTGTAGTTGCTGCAAATATTGAAGCCATAAATAGCTTTAATTTATGTGTTGGGGCCATGTTAACCCTTGCTCCCTGTGGCGATTGATTAGCCTGTATTGCAGCTACTTCCTTTAGTCCCAAGAAGCTGCCATATAAACAGGTCATGGCAATTAGTGCATAAAAATATGTCACAATATTATCCGGTACAGATTTACTGGCAGCAACTTCTTTAAGATAATCCGATCTGTTTGAAACACTTTGCAAAAGTCCATTATTAACCGAAGCAGGGTTTTTACTTATAATAGTTGACATTGTAGATGAGGTTTCTTTAAAGTCATCTAAAAAGCTCTTTATTATACTTTGATTTAATCCTGATTCTTTTACGAAAAGCTTTATTCCATTGTCAAAATAGATATAACCATCAATTTTATTATCCTTAAGAAGCCTGCCTGCTTCTTCCTTAGTAGTATATTTCACATTAAATAAATTGCTTTTACCAGCACCTTTATCCGACTGTGAAACAGTATTAATGGCATTCACAAAATTATTGTTTTTATAATATTCATCATTATTAACAATGGCAATTTTGATTTCAGAAAAGTTTTCTGCACTGGAGATATTTGAAAAAGCCAAGTTAAATAATGTAGCTAAAAGTATTGGAAATAATAAAGTCCAAAACATCATTTGTCTGTCCCTTACAATACATTTAAGTCTGTATATATAATTGCGGAAAAACATAATACCCCTCCTTTGCCTTAAAATTTTAATCTCTAAGTTCTTTTCCTGTTATTTCTAAGAATACATCGTTTAATGTAGGAGGCTCTGAATAAATCTTACCCACCATAACATTCTTTGATTTTAAATAATCCATTAATGCAATTAAATTATTTTTGCCTCTGCTGGATTTTGCCACAAGTAAATTGTCATTATATTCTGCTGAGATTATATGAGGAAGATTCCTAACACCTTCTAAAATACTATTATCCATTTTAAATATTTCAACTGTAAGTTTTTCTCCGGAATTTATCATACCCTTCAGTTCATCATTTGTCCCAGTTGCGATTATCCTGCCTTTGTCCATGATGGCTATGCGTGTGCAGATTTGCTCAACTTCTTCCATATAGTGTGAAGTATATACTATTGTGGCTCCTTCTCTGTTAAGTCTTTGTATCCCCTCCAGTATATTGTTTCGGCTCTGGGGATCTACTGCAACTGTTGGTTCATCTAATATAATTAATTTGGGCTTATGCGCAATACCGCAGGCAATATTCAATCTTCGAAGTAATCCGCCGCTTAGCTTTTTAGGATAAAACTTTCTGAAATCATTAAGTCCCACAAAGTCAATTGCTTCTTCAACAAGCTCATGGCGTGTAATTTTATCAGAAATGTAAAGTCCGCAAAAGTAATCAATATTTTCATAAATGGTAAGTTCGTCGAATACTGCAACATTCTGCATGATTATTCCAATATTGCGTTTAATATCATAAGCATCCGGTGACATTGGTTTATCGTAAATCTCTATAGTTCCCTTATCAAATTTCAATAATGATAAAATGCAGTTGATAGCAGTTGTTTTTCCTGAACCATTTGGGCCTAAAAGTCCAAAAACTTCTCCTTCATTTACTTCAAGATCAAAATGATCAAGAGCTATAAGATCTCCATATCTTTTTACCAGATTTTTAACACTTATTACCATGAAATTCCCTCCGATTATTTATTATCATATTTCTTTTTTATATATTATTATTTTACTATGTTTAGTTATAATTATTAAGTGAGTAAATTCCTAACTGAACATGACAAATGTAACAATTGGCTTGAGCAGCATAATATGGAGTGCTAAAATTGATATAATGGCAATTTTAAAAGTAAAGGTTTGATTAATATAATGAAGATGTTAACTGATAAATTTATAATTTTTATTATTTCTCTGGCTGTATATATACCAGCCGCAAATAATATATATATGATTGTACCAATCTTAATTGCTGTGATTTTAAGTTCAGTTTTGAGCTATATTGAACAGAATAATATTAAATTAGGGCTATTTATAGCCTATATAATTGCCTGCTTTTTTGAACCATATCTTTTATTTTTTATTCCACTTATATGTTATGGTATTGTATTCAATGAAATTAAATGGATATGGGTCTTGGCTTTTCTGCCTTTGGTTACTAATACTACCAGCTCCCTTTTTATGTTCAAATGGTTAATTGCAGCATTTATAATAGCAGCATATATTTTGAAGTACAGTACTGTATCCCTTCAAAACGTAAAGAAAGACTATTACAAACTTCGTGATAATACAGCAGAAAGATCGATGCAGCTAAAAACAAAGAATAAAGAACTTTTAGAAAAGCAGGACTATGAAATAAACCTGGCCACCTTAAAGGAAAGAAACAGAATAGCAAGAGATATACATGATAATGTGGGACATTTACTTTCAAGATCCATATTGCAGATAGGAGCCATGCTTGCCGTAAGTAAAGATGAAGAAACTAAAGAAAGCTTAAGGCTTATTAATGAAACTCTTTCGGAGGCCATGGACAGCATACGTACCAGTGTACATGATTTACATGATGAGGCAATGGACCTGCAGGCGGAAATGCAAAAATTAATTGATAATTTTAAATTCTGCCCAATTAAATTTGATTATGATATAAAAACAAATTTAGAAAAAAATATTAAGTACTGCTTTATTGCTGTTACAAAAGAAGCCTTATCAAACATTATAAACCATTCTAATGCCACCAGTACCTTGGTAATAGTCCGTGAACATCCCGCACTTTTTCAGCTTGTTATCCAGGATAATGGCTCCAATTGCAGCTATAATAGTGAAAACGGCATTGGCATAAAGGGAATTTCGGATAGAGTTGCTGCAGTAGGCGGGAATTTGAATATAAACACCGAAAAGGGCTTTAGAATTTTTATTTCCATACCCAAAAAGTAGATATGATTGAAAGGATATATAAATATGAGAATAGTAGTTGTTGATGATGATAAGTTAGTCTGTGTTTCTTTAAAAACCATATTGGAAGCGGAACAAGATATATCAGTAGTTGCTACAGGCAACAGCGGTAAAGATGCTGTTCAATTATATGATAGTTTAAGACCCGATATTTTATTAATAGATATAAGAATGGAAAATATGACAGGATTAGATGCAGGAGAAGTCATTTTAAAAAGATATAAAACGGCAAAAATACTTTTTTTAACTACTTTTTCCGATGATGAATATATAATAAAAGCCCTGCGGATAGGTGCAAAGGGCTATATAATAAAGCAGAATTTTGAATGTATTGTACCCTCACTAAGGGCTGTGCATATGGGGCAAAGTGTCTTTGGAGATGATATTGTTTCAAAAATACCTTCGTTAATTAGCAGCAGCAGCAAAGCAGATTTTTCATCCTTTGGCATCACTGAAAAGGAACTGGGCCTTATAACTGCCGTAGCTGAAGGCTTAAGCAATAAAGAAATAGCTGGCACACTGTTTTTAAGCGAAGGAACTGTGAGAAACAGTTTATCTGCCATCTTAGAGAAGCTCAATCTTAGGGATAGAACCCAGCTTGCAGTTTTCTATTATAAAAACAGATAATAAGGGACGGTTAACCAATAATAGGAATGCGATAAAAGGGGACGGTTAACTATTAATAAGAATCATTTATATTGTAAAAGTTACGCCTCTTACCGTAAAAAAGATTTATTTAATCAGTTTTTTACTGGCTTTATATTTCGGTAATACCTCTAAAAACTTTTTACCTATATAACTTACATTAAAGTTATTACATTGTGTCCAGCAAAAGAGCAGAATGTAGTATTTTTTTTGCAAAGTAAATAATTTTTTTATCTTTAGCTTGTACAAAATAAAAAAATGCATAATAATAAAGCCTTTTATTGTTATGTAAAAAAATAAAAAGTTTTTACATGATTTTTTAACTTGAATTACATTTTTTAAGACGTCTGCTGTAGAATAAATCTATTTACAATATCTTTATACCTATCCTCCGTTGATATTAATTCAACTCCGATAGAACAAAGCTTTGATACTCTTGATTCAGTTATATTGCCAAGGATTTCACATATATGCTTCATTTTAAAATTACACAGACTTCTCATTAATAGAACTGCTAAAGCCCTGGCAGACTTATTATTCCTGTTATTTTTAACATAAAGCATGACCTTCTTTATTCCTGTTTCCTCTGATATGAATTGTAATATTTTCTCAGGGTCAAAGTTTCTTACTAATATTTTTCTTTCGCTTCTATACTCAGTTTTTTCATCTTCAAATTCTATTTCCTTCTTTAATTTCTCTTTGTCACACATATATACAAGCTTGAGATAGTTTTCCCTTGCTTTATTTACATTTGGCCCCAACATTTGCATTATGTATGCTTCATCTAAAAGACCTGTTTTATCTTTTTCAAGTCCTAAATATACTCGTAAGCTTGAATATTTATATTTTTCAGGACAATTTTCATATCCTTTTATTTTAAGTGGATTATTGTGAATATAAGCTGATAGAGTTATTAAATATCTGTCTGTGTCTACTATTTTGCTTTTAAACCTATCCTGAAACACATGGCCGTGTCTATCATGAATTCGGTTGAATGTTACTGCATATTTAAAATTTAATCCATGCATTATTTTCGATATATCAGCCCCATTGGAATCTATTATAAAATGAGCGTGGTTGCTCATCATACAATATGCATAAATCTTAAATCCATATATTATTTGGTAATTTCTCATTTGACTCAAATATTTTTCCTTGTCATCATCTTTTTTAAATAATGGAACTTCCGTTATGCTTCTAACCATCACGTGATATATTGCATTCTCAAATTTTATTCTTTCAGTTCTCGGCAAGAAAAGCACCTCACTTTTTGTTAATTTTTACTACTTTACTTTAATAGTATTGACTTGAAATGAGGCACTTATACTCACGAATTCCAAAAGCTGGTTAGCTATTAACTGCCCCCTCTAATTCTAAAAGTTAATTAATTGTTAACTGTCCCCTTTCACCTTCAGTTCAGGGTTGAAAGTTGGAAGTTGAAAGTTAGTTGATTGTTAAACGTCCCCTTCAAAAATCAGAAGCTTGTCGATTGTTAACCGTCCCTTTAAAAGTCGGCAAGTTGTTAACCGTCCCTATTGACTTAATCTATAGTTAAATATTATACTTAACTGAGTTACACCTTTAATTTAAGAAGGAGCTATAAGGTAATAATGAAAATAGTAAATAAAATATACAATTATATTCCAAAATATGCTGTTAAGCCTTTAATTTTATGTGTGGTTTTTAATTTCACAGCATACTCAGGGGTGCGCTTATTTTACAAAAACAGGGTCTTTCATGATTTAACTACTGCTTTGGATAATAGAATTCCTGTTATTCCAGCATTTACATTAATCTATTTTGGAAGTTATATTTTTTGGATTATTAATTATATATTAATATGCAGAATAAATGAAGAACGATGTTATCGCTTTATAACTGCAGATATAATGGGAAAACTCATATGCTTTATAATATATGTTACCTTCCCAACAACTAATGTAAGACCTTATATTGCTTCATCTGATATTTTTGCAAGTATGCTTAAATTTTTATATACTATAGATGCGGCAAATAATCTTTTCCCGTCGATTCATTGTTTGGTAAGCTGGTATTGTTTTGCTGGTTTAAGAAATTGTAAAACAATTCCTGCATGGTATCGATATTTGTCTTTGTTTATAGCAGTAATAATATGCATTTCAACTTTGACAACAAAGCAGCATGTTATAGCAGACGTTATAGGCGGAGTTTTACTTGCGGAAATAACGTGGCAGGTGTCTTTGCATGCACAACTTTATAAAACAATAAAATCTATAAATCAGGAGGCATAAATGAAAGTTCTAACTGTAGCAATACCTTGCTACAATTCAGCAGCATATATGGATAAAGCAATAGAATCGCTGCTAATTGGAAGTGAGGATATAGAAATTTTAATCGTAGACGATGGTTCCAGTGATAATACTTCAATAATAGCAGACCAGTATGAGAAAAAGTATCCTAATATTATACACGCAATACACAAGGAAAATGGCGGACATGGTGACGCAGTAAATACAGGGCTTAAATATGCAAATGGCATATATTTTAAAGTTTTGGACAGCGATGACTGGTTCGATAAAGACAGCCTGGTAAAGGTACTTGAAATATTAAATGACATGATTGATAATTCCAAATCCTTAGACATGCTAATAACAAATTATGTATATGAAAATGTGCATATACATAAATCTAAAAGCATTAATTACAAAAGTGCAATGCCACAAAATAAAATTTTCACATGGGATGATTTAGGGTATCTCAAAAGCAGCCAGAATATATTGATGCATTCTGTTATTTATCGTACAGAAGTGCTTAAAAAATGCGATTTAGAACTTCCTAAACATACATTTTATGTGGATAACATTTTTGTGTATAAACCACTGCCATATGTAAACACAATGTATTATGCAGATTTGGACTTATACAGATATTTTATTGGAAGAGAAGATCAGTCAGTTAATGAAAAAGTAATGATAAAACGTATTGATCAGCAGATTAAAATAACAAAAATAATGATTGACTGTTATGATCCAATGCTTATAAAATGTAAGAAACTGCAAAAATATATGATAAAATATCTTGTTATGATGATGACAGTAAGCACAGTGCTTTTGTTAAAGGATAATACAGAGGAAAGTTTAAAAAAGAAGGAAGAACTTTGGAATTATCTAAATTCCAGAAATGAGAAATTGTATGAGGAAGTTAATAAATCCTTTTTAGGATTAGCTGTTCAATTTAAAGGCTCATTAGGAAGAAAAATCATATTACTTGGCTATTCAGCATCAAGAAGAATATTTGGATTTAATTAATACTATATATAGTTAAGAAACTGAAGGTTTGATTAGTCAGCCTTCAGTTCTTTTTCCGAGCACATAAGTGCTTCTGCTACAACATTATGCATATCAAAATATCTATACATTCCAAGACGTCCACCGAATATTACTTTATTCTCTTTATCTGCTAATTCCTTATATTTTGCATATAATTTATTATTCTTTTCATCATTCATTGGATAATAAGGTTCATCTCCATGACTCCATGCAATTGGATATTCCCTTGTAATTACTGTCTTTGGATTAACCTTGCCATTTTGGCATCCAAACTCAAAATGTTTATGCTCGATAATTCTCGTATATGGCACCTCATATTCAGTATAATTAACTACTGCATTGCCTTGATAATTTTCACAGTCAAGAATTTCTGTTTCAAAACCAAGTGAGCGATATTCAAGTGTACCAAAACAATAGTTATAATATTCATCAATCATTCCTGTAAAAACAATTTTATCAGCAGAAGCTGTGAGCTCATCATAATGCTTAAAAAAATCTGTTTCCAGGCGGACATCTATGCCATTGAGCATTTTCTCAATTATTCCTGTGTATCCTCCAATAGGTATCCCCTGATATTTATCATTAAAGTAGTTGTTATCATAAGTAAAACGAACAGGAAGTCTTTTTATAATAAAACTTGGAAGTTCCTTTGCGCTGCGTCCCCACTGCTTCTCTGTATAACCTTTTATAAGCTTTTCGTATATATCATTTCCTACTAAACTTATGGCCTGCTCCTCAAGATTTTTAGGCTCAGTAATACCAGCTTCCTCAATCTGCTGCTGAATCTTAGCCTTTGCTTCTGAGGGGGTAATTACTCCCCACATATTATTAAATGTATTCATATTAAAAGGCAGATTATATACTTCAGATTTATACCTTGCAATGGGTGAATTGGTATATCTATTAAATTCAGCAAACTTATTCATATAGTCCCATACCTTCTTGTTACTGGTATGAAAAATATGTGCTCCATACTTATGTACCTGAATTCCTTCTACCTGTTCAGTATATATATTTCCTCCAATATGTGATCGTTTGTCTATTACAAGACATTTCTTACCTCTTTTATTAGCCTCATATGCAAATATGGATCCAAACAAACCTGATCCAACAATTAGATAATCGTACATTTTAAATCTCCTTTTTAGCTGAAATTGTTTATCTTTTGAACTATCATGTCTAGTATATCATGAGTAAGCTTTATATGGCAAAAGATTATATTTCTTATTTAATAGCGTTTCTTAAGTTTTTCTTAAGTATATAGCAATTACATTGAATAAAGTAATATCGGATAGTATACTGATAATTGAAATTATTAATTAATATTTATTATTTTTGAAAGAAGTGTTATTAATGAAACGAAAACGTTACTTGTGGATTTTATTCTACGCATTTGCAGTATTACTGCCATCAATATTCTATATCTCTGATCCAATAAATAGACAACTTGACTTTTTATTAATTTTAGCCGGATTCTTTGGAACAACAGCATACTCGCTTTTTGCATTCCAATTCTTTCTCACATCCAGGCCTAAAATAATAGACAAGCAATTTGGTTTGGATAGGATTTATAGATTCCATATGTTTATTGCTGTTGCAGCATTAGTATTTGCCTTTACGCATAAAATGATAAAAGGCATATATTTTTCGGAATCTTTTCAAACCCAGCTTGGCGATGCTGCCCTTACCATTTTTATTGTCATAAGCATATTCAGTGTACTAATGATGGTTAACAAACTGTTTTTCAAAGTAAGAATTGTAGATATTCTTAGAAAGTTTTTAAATAATACTTTGAAAATAAAACATCAATATAAGGTTCTGATACACAATATTTTCCTTATAGCTTTGGTAGTTCTGTTATTTCATATTTTATTAGCTTCTTCTGTAAAAGCAAACCTGCCATTAGAAATTACTTTGATTACTTATTTTATAGTACCGCTTATTTCATACTTTAATCACAAAATAATCAAGGTACATTTTAATAAAAGCAAAAAATATACTGTATCTGAAATTATTAATGAGTCAGAAAATATTACTACAATTAGGTTCAAGCCAAAATACGGCAAAGTATTTCAGTACATGCCTGGACAATTTATGTATCTAAGGCTTTACAATCCTGATATTCCAAGGGATGAACATCCTTTTACTATTTCCTCAAGTCCATGGCACACTGATTATGTTTCTGTAACTGTAAAGCAGTTAGGTGATTTTACAAACAGCTTAAATAAGCTAAAAATCGGGGATGATTCATATATTGATGGACCCTTTGGCAAATTCTCCTACTTAAAAAGGCCTGATCATAAAAAAATATGTTTTATAGCAGGTGGAATAGGAATCACTCCATTCCTTGGAATGTTAAGATATATGAATTCAACTGATAATGGCAAAGATGTGATATTGCTTTGGGGTGCCCGTGACCTGTCTGAAGTTATATGTAAAAAAGAACTTGATGGTTATGCATCAAATTTTGAAAACTTTAAGTTTGTCCCTGTTATTTCAGGTGATAAATCCTATAATGGTGAGAAAGGCTATGTAGATGCCAATTTAATAAAAAAATACACAGCTGATCTTCTTGATTATGATTTTTACCTATGCGGCCCTCCAGTTATGATGGAAATGATGATAAAAAATCTTAAAAGTTTAGGCGTACCAAAGGATAATGTGTATTTTGAAAGATTTGCAATATAGTTTTTAAATGGGTGCGGTGAATTTACTGCACCCATTTTTTAATGAAATCATATAGATGAAATCATGCTTATTATGAATGTTACTGTAGAAAGTATCAAAGCTATTATGAGAATTGATGTTATTAAAATATTATATTTTATTAAATCAATAGATAATATATACTTTGATAAATTCAAAGCATTCAATATAAATAAAATTACAAATATGACCAGAAGTCCCCTGCTGGCTCCTTTTATGTCGGCATAGCTTAAAGATATATGAGATGAAATACATATAGCTGTAAATAAAAAAATATAAAAGGCAGGATTTTCAAAATTTTTCAATGAGAAGATAACTTTTATCAATCCTAAATAAGAATTCATTATCATTTCAATTGTACTTTTATTTATCACTGTAATATTCAGGCTGTTAAATAATATGTTAATAAACCTATTATAAGCTTGTGGTATTATACCCTTCATTAAAGCTATTATTGAAAGTGCTCCTCCAAATATAGGTGCTATACCTATAAAAAAATTTCCTGCCTGTTGATACAAACTATCCTTATTATAGGTGTGCTGTACATATCCCATTACTCCATTTACATCTGGCTTTTGAAATAATTTTATAGAAACAATCTTATGTCCAAATAGAATGGCAATCACAGCGTGACTCAGTTCATGTATTGGAACACCAATAAATCCTGTTACCATTAGAGCTTTAGTCCCAAAACCCCTCTGAAAATTTCTTATAGAATTATTTCTTAATACTCCCAGGAGTAAACCAAACAGGACAATCACTCCTATAAGATATACTGTTTCTAAACAAGTCCTAATTAAAAGTTCAATTATAAATATCATTACGTCCTTTTACCCTCCGTTGATGTCTGCCTTATTAAAATTTTAGTCGTTTTTATTCAGCCATTTATTAAGAACCTTTATATATTTATCATTCTCTTCTACAAATGCCATATGGCGGCTGAACTCAAATAATTCCCATTCAGAATTTGGAATCTTATCATACATTGTTTTTGCAATAAGCGGTGAACAAAGATCAAGCAAGCCGCTTGTGATTAAACAAGGTTCTTTAATATTTTCAAGTTCTTCCGTAAAATCAAAGTTCTTTAATGTACCAGATGGGCTGAACTCATTCTGACCCCATGCAGTTAAATATGCCTCTGTTCCGGAAACCTTTGGACGTCTTATACATTCTGGTGAATCATCTGTTACTGGGCCTGCACAGTGACGAAGCATAAACTCTTCTTCTGCCTTCTGATATTCTTCAGATGAATAATCCCCTGTTTTTTCTGCTTTTGCAATGGCATCCTGCATTTCCTTTGGAAGATATGCAACTCTTCTACGCTGTTCTTTTTCCCATAATGCAGCAGATGGCAAAGTGCTGGACAAGATGTAGCTTTTAATTCCTTTAGGTTTGTATTGACATGCATACTGAATTGCCTGCATGCCTCCCCAGGATTGTCCAAGCAAATGAATTTGGTCTAATCCCAAATATTTTCGTAACTGGATTAATTCTTCAATCCATGTTTCAGCACGCCACAAATCAGGCCTTGAAGGTGTGGCTGATAATCCGCATCCTAATTGATCATACATGATAACTGCTCGTCCATCTTCCGCAACCTTATCAAGTACCTCAAAATAATTATGTGTAGAGCCTGGTCCCCCATGTAATAAAACCAGTGGTTTCTTATTTGATGTACATTCACCTACTATGCGATAATACGTTTTATATCCTAAGTATGGCATATATCCTTCAGTAATTTTCATAACCAATCCCCTCCTTTATTAATGAACCGTATATCAATGTTATACCATAATTCTGCGCCTATTTAAATATAATTTTTAGCTGCATCAACACAGTACAAATTCATATAAATACTGAACATCTAATATATATATCCTCTGATTTACAACATCAATTATTTTCTCTTCCCTTAATTCATGTAGAATTCTATTAACACTGCTCCTGGTTGAAATTCCGCAGAAAGCTGCAATATCTTCATTAGTAATTGGAAAATCAATTATATATCCTGCTTCTCCTTTTTTTCCGAACTTACTGATTAAATTATATAAAAATGCACAAACTGCACCCTTTTTACTATTCATAGTTATAATCTGATGATTATGTATGCTTTCTGACAATTTTAATCTATAATATTCTTTAACATAATTTTGTAATTCCACATTATTATTTACAAGCTTCCAAAATTCAACCCTGGGAATTTTATAAAAAACTGCTTCTTCAGATTCAACTCTCACATTAAATGGAGACGAGGTATAATTACTTACTTCATCCCTTAGTAAAGATATAATATCTGGAACGCATATATAAGAAATATTAAATTCACGTCCATTCTTTAAAATAATACTTGTTTTTATTATTCCCTCTTTTAAAACATAAGTATATTTCTGCTCCAGTCCATAATAAGTCAAATACATGTGATATTTTTTAGTAACGGTTTGTATATTATTTTCTTCTAAAAAATCAACTAAAAAGTTTGAATCCACGATTTCCTCCGGTTTATCAACAGTATTTGATGTTATTAAATGTTAACATCAAATTATATTTTATCATATGATAATTTAATTTACACTAAGTAATATTAAACAAGGGAGGAATATATATATTATGTTAAAATTTAAATTACCATACGATTCCAAAACAATAGATGTTGAACTGGAAGAAAAAAACTTTGCAGGTATTCTGGAGTCAAAACAAGGGACTTATGAATGTAAAGAAGGAGAAAGTGAAATTGTTGAAAGGTCATTAGATAATGTAATAGGAGGACATTCCTTAGAAGAATTAGCTAAGGGCAAAAAAAACATTGTAATCATTAGCAGTGATCATACAAGACCGGTTCCTTCCCGCATTATTACGCCTATTTTATTAAGGAGGATCCGAAGTGTATCTCCTGATGCACGTATTCGTATCTTAGTTGCTACAGGTTTTCACAGACCAAGTACAAAAGAGGAGTTAATAGCAAAGTATGGAGATGAAATTGTTAATAATGAAGAAATAATAATGCATGTTTCTACAGATGATTCCTCCATGAAAAAAATCGGTATACTGCCAAGCGGCGGCGAATGCATTATTAATAAGATTGCTGCTGAAGCCGATTTACTTTTAGCTGAAGGATTTATAGAAGCACACTTTTTTGCAGGATTTTCTGGAGGCAGGAAATCAGTATTACCTGGTATAGCCTCATATAAAACAATAATGGCAAATCACAGCGGAGAATTTATTAATGATAAAAACTCCCGTGCTGGAAATCTATGTCACAATTTAGTTCATGAAGATATGGTTTATGCCGCAAAAGCTGCAAAATTAACTTTTATTATTAACGTAGTATTAAATGGTGATCACAAAATTATAGGATCCTTTGCTGGTGATCTGGAAAAAGCTCATTCAGCAGGCTGCAAATTTGTAAATAGTCTTGCTGGCGTAAATAAGGTTTCCTGTGATATAGCTATTTCTACAAATGGAGGCTATCCTCTTGATCAGAATATTTACCAGGCAGTTAAGGGAATGACTGCTGCAGAAGCAACTTTAAATGAAAATGGAGTAATCATTATGGTTGCCGGATGCAGAGATGGTCATGGCGGGCAGGCTTTTTATGATAACATAGCTAATGTAAAAGATCCAAAGGAATTTTTAGATTTAGCAGTTAAAACTCCAAGATTGAAAACTTTACCTGAACAATGGACATCACAGATATTAGCCAGAATTTTAGTTCATCATAAAGTTATTATGGTTTCTGATTTGCTGGATCCATCACTAGCTGCCAATTTACATATGGAAATTGCGAAAACTATAGATGAAGCATTAAAGCGTGCATTTGAATTAAAGGGCACAAACGCAAAAGTAGCAGTAATACCAGATGGACTAAGTGTTATTGTTAACTCAAAAAACTAGGACAATTTATTTTAAAACAAAAGGAGAGAATAAACATGTTTCAACATTTAACTGCTGAATTTTTAGGCACTGCCCTTATGATTATATTTGGTGTAGGTGTACATTGTGATGAAGTATTAAAGAACACTAAATACCGTGGAAGCGGACATTTATTTGCCATTACAACATGGGCATTTGGAATTACAATCAGCCTATTCGTTTTTGGAGGTGTATGCATTAATCCAGCTATGGCCTTGGCACAAAGTATGCTTGGAATGATTCCCTGGTCTTACTTTATTCCTTATTGCATTGCAGAATTTTTGGGTGCCCTTGCTGGTGCATTAATTGTATATGTAATGTATGCTGATCATTTTAAGGCCAGTGAAGATGAAGTTGACCCAATTGCTGTTAGAAATATTTTTTCAACCAATCCAATTATCAGAAACTTACCCAGAAACTTTTTTGTAGAAATGTTTGCAACCTTTATATTCATAACTTCTATTTTAGCAATTGCAATAAAAAATGAAAGTATGTTACCAATAGGAGTTGGTCTTTTAGTGTGGGCAATAGGTATGGCTTTAGGCGGCCCTACAGGCTTTGCTATGAATCAGGCTCGTGACTTAGGCCCAAGACTGGCATTTCAGATATTACCAATAAAAAATAAGGCAGATAATGACTGGCAGTATGGTCTATTAATACCTGGTATAGCACCTTTCGTTGGTGCAATTTTAGCAGCAGCATTCGTACATTTTTATTTTGGTATTTAAATTAAGAAAAAATCAAAAGACTATGAAAAGCTGCATTTCATAGTCTTTTTCATATATTTCATATTAATGACAATACTATTTAATAAATCAGCTCTCCAGGTTTATATCCCTCAGGTAATTCTTCTTCACTTAAAAATTTGAAATTGTCATCTCGCAGTATTGGTAAAAATGCTTCGTATGGAATCCTTGGAAACTCACAGGCATAACTACTAGCTCCAAACCATTTGCCCTCTTTGCTGCTCAAATTTAAGTCCCTTGCAAACTTTGTATAGTTTGAGCAATCATGAACTACTAAATCCCATTTTTCTTCATCAGCTATTTTCATGAATTTCAAAGTTAATTCCCTGCTCCAGATTGGAGATATATAGCCCTGCCTTGCAATGTACATATCTTCTCCATAATAATTGTCTATATTATTCTCATTTAAATGTAATTCAGCACAATTTATAAAATCAAGTTTTGTATCTAATATTGCTTGTTTTTTCTTAAAAAAAGCTTCAAAAAACTCAGGTGTCATTGGAGTTTCAATACCTACATTTTTAATATATTTTTTTGCTATGCCAATATTTTCAATAACCTTGTCTGAACAATTAGAAGCACCCATGTTGAAACGTATCTCATCAAGACCTGCTTCACCTAATGCCTTTAATGTGTCTTCCTTAGCTAAAATTCCATTTGTATATAAATGCTGATGAACTCCTGCATCACTAAATTTCTTTATTACTGAATAGTATTTTTCAATTTCCATAAATGGCTCTAAATAAACATAGCAGATGCCAGTAGGTTTATCATGGATGGAAAGGAGTAAATCAATATCCTTTTCATAAAACTTTGTGCCTCCAATTTCCCACATACCTTCGCCAATTGGAGGAATATCATCCATCTCTCCATAATCATAGCAAAACTTACACTGTGCGTTACATTTATTGGTTTTTCTAATTGCTCCCAAACCAGTGCCAAGCAGACAAGAACAGCATCCTTTTGGAAATTTGCTTTCATTTCCCACAAAGAAAGTTCTATTCTTTAAAGTTTTTAAGCCTTTAATTTCAGACATTAAAGTATCATTTCTATAATCAATGGCTGCCTCAATTTGTGCAAAGGCAGAGTAAATGATTTCCTGCTGTTTTACCATAAGTTCCTGATCCTCTGGCAGCATGGAAAAGAATTCAAACCATTTAAGTGCATCTTTTTTTGAAATTTTCACAACATATCCTCCTCTAATTTATCCTTAGTGTAATCGTCGAACCCAATTATATCATTTTTATTCATATATAATCAACAGATAGATCAGCTGCTTAATGGCTCTTTTTTGTATGATGCACATAAGTAAGAATTCCCTCAGACATCAGCCTGTGGGAACATATTATTCACATTAATTATTTTATAATTTGTAATATTATATTTTTTGATTACAGCTTCAACACAGCTTTCCCTAATTACTACGTAAATTTCTCTATTAGCCTCCAGGCAGCATTTAAACAACTTATGAAACCCTTTTCCCTGAAGCTCTAAAGGTCCTATCTCATCTATATAAATAGGCTCTATTCCTGATTTTAAAATAGAATTTATTGTATTTTCAGCATATTCTGCTCCTTCTTTTGAAAAGCTGTATGTTCCATAGCAAAAACACTGTTTAAAATTTTGAAGCTTAGCCCCACGGCAGGACCACAGCTTACTTTTTCCGCTGGAAAGTATAACAATTTCCTGCCCTGTATAGTGTCCATGAGAATATAATTTTCTATTATAAAATCCATCACCCATTCCAAGTCTATTATAAATCTTAATAAGTTCAGTTGTCTTTCCTGAATTGACTCTTCCAGTAATGATGTTTATCATATGAGTAATTGCAAAGTTACTGCAAGAATAAGGGTCATAAATGAGGCAATAGGTTTTATTCTAATTGAATCCATACCTTTTTGTATGGATTCTCTTTCGAATTTGTGCTTAAATACTACATATAGCATGATAATAGCAATATTAGCTGCACTTTCTACAAACATAAAATGTAAAAATGGGTTTAGCCCTCTTAAAGGAGAAATTGCTAAAAATGATTTAGGTGCTAAAAATAAGTAACCAATATATAGTGTCCTCCAAAAGAAATTCATTACTATAACTGCTGCTATTCCTATTTCCTTGTGCTTTTTTTCTACTACCTTATACACAGCAAATACTGCTGCTGCCTCCAGTATTATGGAAACTGAAGGATTGATTACTTTATCTACTCTTGTCTCAATAAATAGATCTGCTAATTTTATTGCTGAAGTAATAAATGCTCCATATAATATATACTGTGCTCTTTTTACCTGCCTGTATATCTTATCCATAAAGTAAAAAGCTATGGGAAACCATATGCACCAGCCAAATCTAAAATTTATTTTGTGCAGCAGATACCCAAGAGTAGCTTCCGTGATTCCCCATAATGATCCCCAAAATATTGCAGTGCTTATGTTCATTAAAAAATCATTTGAATTACTACATGACTTTATTTTCTCAGTCATTATATTCCCCCATGAAAATATTTCATACTTTATATTATATTGATGAAAACCATAATATATGCCTTTCGGGGGCCCATAAATTAAAATCTTTTAAAAGCACATTATGTTGTACCATGAATTAATCTTTTCATAATTTCCCTATAATCCTCATGAGTATCTATGTCTAATAGTATTCCTTCATCTTCTGTGCATATAGTAGAAAAGCCGTGCTCATTTATAAATTTTCTCATGCTGGAATATCCTCCTGATATGATTTTATTAATAAGACAGCTTTTTATAAGCACAGGATGACCATTGATGTTTTTATAAGATGGAACTACTATGTCATTGTCAACTGATACCAGCTTTAAGTAAGTTTCTTTTTTTATTATGGGATAGTCTCCAGGAGTTATTATGAATTTATCCTGCTGTACTTGTAGTAATCCTTTTTTTATAGAACTGAACATACCTTCAGTATAATTCTCATTAAAAATCAGTTTCACTTTCCCATATGGTTTTAATGTATGACAAAGAGAATCATAATTATGCCCTCCAACAACAATTATGCTGGAGCAAATATCATACATAGGTTCTATACATCTTTCTATAACTGTTTTTCCTTGAATATCCAAAGTCAATTTATATCTTCCAAATCTTGAAGATAGTCCAGCTGCTAATACTATGCCATCAACACCCATAATATCAATCCTTTTCAAGCATATTTACTCACCTTTTAAAACTACTTTGATTGCATTCCTTATTTCCTCATAACCGGTACACCTACAGATGTTGGACTGAAGCCATTGTTCTATTACATGGTCGTTTGCATCGGGGTGTATATTAGCCAGCGCATGACAAACTATCAAAAACCCTGAGGTGCAGTATCCGCATTGAAATCCCCAATTATCTACAAAGGCCTTTTGTATTGGCGCATTTTCCAATCCCTCTACAGTTGTTATTCTTTTCCCTATAGCCTCAACTGTAAGCATTAAACATGACTTTACCGGCCATCCATCTATAAGAATGGTGCATGAGCCGCAGTCGCCATTTTCACAACCTGGTTTTGCACCTGTAATTCCAAGATCATTTCGAAGAGTATATAATAGAATATCCGAGGGCTTTGCCGCAATCTCTCTATCCTCGCCATTAACATTTAATGTAATTATTGATTTGCCAAGAATCTTTAGCATTTATATTCCCTCCAATTTTGATAAAACTTCCATAAGCATTTTTTGCAGCACAAATTTTCTATACTCAGCTGATCCAGTTAAATCACTTAACACTAAGTCTGGTATGTTATTTATTACATTGTTAACCCTGATATTATTTGGAAGATTAGTATCATTTAAATAGTCTTCAATTAATAAAGACCTGAATGGATAGCTGCAAACTCCGCTAAAAGCTATGTTTATCCTATTATTATCTTTAAGTGCAGCAAGAGTAATAAGAGGGTAGTCAATTTTGTCACTTTTAGTTCTTTTTGAATGTACATATGGAAGAGAGAGAAAATGGCTGTCTATTGCTGCATTTACTATAAAATCTCCACTACTTAGTTTTATTCTTTTTTCTAATATATCCATTAGAGGAACCTGCTTTAAACCATTTAAGTCTGCTATAGTCACTTCACTGCCAGATATTAAAAGGGGCAGTACAGATTCACGGTATATAATTGTTCCGGCAATATTTCCACCTAGCGTAATTTTATCCTGTATAGTATGATCGGCTATTCTCTGCACTGTCAATGAAAGTACAGGAAATAAATTTGCCTCAGCAATTTGTGTAAGAGTAACAGCTGAACCAATAATAAGTTTATTGTCATTTAATTCCTGAACATTACATTCAGGAATTCCCTTTATATCAATTACAGCCCCAGTATATATATTGAATGCTCTTGCCATACTTATAATCTCAGTTCCGCCACCATAATACAAAGGCTTTTTACCTTCACTATTTAAGTCAAAATAAATTTGAACTGCTTCTTCAACAGTTTCAGGTTTGTAATATTCAAAATCAAACGGTATCATAATTCCCTCCAGTTTTACCCTTCCAAATAACTTCAGGTGTAATAGGCAGTGTATCAAATTCATAATCAGCTGCACGTGATATAGCATTTGCAAATGCAGCGGGAATTGCTATTATCCCATGTTCTGCAAATCCACGTGCTCCAAATGGTGCATCTATCTGAGGTGTTTCAATAAAATCAATTAAGTATTCGGGATTTTCACCAAACCTCATTGGCTTATAGGTGCGCAGTGAAGTGGTTTGTAACCTGGCATCATTGTCATATTCAAATGCTTCCCTGGTAGCCATTCCAAAACCCATATTAATTCCTCCCATTACTAAGCCTCTTGAAGTTTTTGGGTTAATAACTTTACCTGCATCTATAACAGTAATTGCCTTTAAAAGTCTGTATGTATAATTTTCAGGGTCATATTCAATTTCCACAGCCTGAGCACCTACAGTCCATGCCGGACCTGGTTTCCCTTTTCCTGTAGCTTTATCAATATTAGTAATATGGCTCATTATAAAACTTCCACGGCCAAGTATTTGTCCCTCAATAGCCAGACCATTAGGCTCTTTATGACCTTTGACTAAATCCTTAAATGAAACATATATTTCCGGATCCTGCTTTAAATACACTTTTTCTTCTGCAATCTCCAAATCTTCCGGGGGACTTTTCATCATATCAGCAGCTGCACTTTTAAGCTGTTTTATAAGATCATCAGCAGCTCTGATAACCGCTCTTCCTGCCATAAAAGTTGTCATGCTTGCAACAGTTTTCCAGTGTTCAGGTGAAACCTGAGTATTTACGCCCATCATGACATGAACCCTGCTTACATCCATTTTTAATTTTTCCGCAAGTATCTGAGCCAAAGTAGTCTTTGTCCCGGGCCCGATTTCAACTGCGCCAGAATTAATATTTATACTTCCATCTGAATTACAGGAAAAAAAAACTCCAGAAACAGCATCAACAGGCGAATCAGATGTTTTCCAAAGGCATCCTATTCCTTTTGCCTTAATCATTCCTTCTTTTGTTTTCATTACCTGCCACTCATCCCATTTTGATAATTCCTCTAATTTTGTTAGGCAGTCTGGCAAACTGCCTATATTACTTATAGTCGTTTTTACCTGGGTTGGAGTATACTCACCGGGCCTTATAGCATTTCTAACCCTTAATTCCAGGGCATCAATACCTAATTTTACAGCTAACTTGTCAATCATTCTTTCCATACAGAATGTACATTCAGCGTGACCAAATCCACGGTAGGATGTAACATAGGTGTGGTTAGTATAGACGCTTACTGAATCACACCATATATTTTCAATATTGTATGGTCCGGAACAATCTACTGCAATAGACTTAGCTATACGTGGACCAATATCTGTATATGCTCCGCTATCAACCATATATTTGGCTTCAAGAACTTTTATAATTCCCTCCTTTGTTGCACCTATTTTTAAATTTGCCTTCAGCCCTATTTTACAGGGTGAAGTTCTAATATCATCCTCTCTTGAATTTGCTATTCTCACCAATTTACCATTAACGGCTTTTGAAGCAAGGTATGCAATGGCCTCCAGCTGCATGGGTGCCTTGCCTCCAAATCCCCCGCCCACAAATGGTACTTTGACAATTATGTTCCCTTCCGGTATGTTATAATACTTGCTTAAAAGCTTTTTCACAGAATAAGGAGCTTGCGTGGAAGTATATATTATTACCCTTCCATCAGGCAGGATTTGTGCTCTGGCATTTCGAGTTTCCATGGCAATATGATCCGACTGCGGAAGAGAAAACTCTGAACATAATATAACTTCGCTTTCTTTCCATGCCTTTATTACATCACCTTTTCTTATTTTCACACGGTCTGAAATATTAGTGTTTACTTCAGGATAAACATCCTGAACTGCATGTTTGTACTGCCCCAGGTTTTCATGTATAAGAACAGCATATGGTTTTATGGCATCATCTATTGTGTTAACCACAGGCAAAGGATCGTATGAAACCTTTATAAGTTTTAATGCTTTCATTGCCTCCTGTTCGCTATTTGCAACAACTACTGCAACAGGTTCACCATAATAACGTACTTTGTCTTTTGCTATTGGCGGTCTGTCTTCTAATACTGTTCCGCACAGCACAGGTGAATAATCTCCGGTTATTACTGCTTTAACGCCTTTTGACTTCACAGCTTCAGATACATCAATTGAATTAATCTTTGCATGAGCATAAGGACTTGTAAGTATCTTACCATGTAACATGCCAGGAATTATTTCATCATCAGTATATCTTGCTGTTCCGGTAACCTTGTCAAAAGCTTCTTTTCTTGGCACACTTATTCCAATTCCATCTATATTGCTCAAATATTATGCCACCTTCCTCAGATATTTATTTACATGAATAGGTTTATCTTTTCCATTTTGCTGCTTTTTTATTCCAATATTTTTCCCTAATTTACTTTACAATAAAAATCACCCTTGAAAACGGCTTAAATAAGTCATTTTCAAAGGTGATTATTTTTTATGGTTACAATATAATGTTATACACCAAATAAATTAAACACATCTTTATCATCAATAATACGTTTGCTTTTCTTATCTGCATTTTTAAGCATACTCTGCATTTTCTCTTCCATTGATTTTTTGAGTAACTCCTGGAAGTCAATGTCTCTAAGCTTAAAAAATAAAATGGGGTCTTCATCCAATCGTGCACCAATTCCATATAAAGCAGCTGCTACATGCTTGCACATTCTTGCAGAATCCGGACAGCTGCACTTAAAATGAATTTCTTTTGGGCTTGGAAACAATCCATATTTTGAATTGCTGAAAAATTCATCAAACTCTTTGGGAAATTTTCCTGAAAGAAGTGTTTCCAAAGTATCAATTCTATTATTGCAGGCTTCTGTAACATCTTTCCACTTGGTTTTACTTAATTTATCAATTGTAATTTCAACTTTATATGGTTTTGTGCTGCTGCCTTGAACAAGTGCTTCTACCTTTCCTTCTTTAATTTTTAAATCTAAAACTGCACCGTTTCTTACATAAGACCTGCCCCGTCCTATTCTATTGCTGTAGTCAGCATAGCTTTCCAGGTTTTTATTCCAAGCTTTACCCCACCATTTATTTGCAATACTTCTTCCTTCAATAATAACTGGTGAAATATCAGGGTTTGACTTTTTAAGCTTTGCCAGACTTTTTTTAGCTTTTTCCTTTTTTTCTGAAACTGAAACATATTCAGGATAGCCATAATAACTCATTTATTTTTCACCACCCAGCCTGAATAATTCCATAAGTGACTTGTTATCCAGTTCTGTAATCCAGTTTTCTCCTGATGAACCTATTATATCACTGGCTAATTTTTGTTTTTCTTCTATCATGGAATCTATTTTTTCTTCAATTGTTCCCTTTGTAATAAATTTATGTACCATTACATTTTTTGTCTGACCTATACGAAATGCTCTGTCTGTCGCCTGATTTTCAACTGCAGGATTCCACCATCTGTCAAAGTGAATAACATGATTAGCTGCTGTAAGATTTAATCCAACACCCCCTGCTTTTAGTGAAAGTACCATAAAAGGAATGTATTCTTCTCCATTAAATCTTTCCACCATTTTACTTCGATTTTTAACAGAAGTTCCTCCATGAAGAACTAACCCTTCTCTGCCAAATATTTTCTCCAAAAAGTCTGCTATAGGCTCAGTCATTTCCCTAAACTGCGTAAACACAAGTACTCTTTCTCTTTTTTCATATATATTTTCACAAATATCCTTAAGCTGCTGAAATTTTCCGCTGTAATCAGCCTTATATTCAGAAAGTCCAAGATACTGATCAGGATGGTTGCATATTTGTTTAAACTTAATTATACTTCCAAGCACAAGACCTTTTCTTTCTATTCCCTCTGTAGTTTTTAATTTAACTTCAATGTCTTTTACAAGTTTATTGTACAGAATAATTTGTTTCCTGCTTAAGGATGCATATTCTTTAATTTCAATTTTCTCTGGAAGATCAGCTATAACTCTTTTATCAGTCTTTAACCTTCTTAATATAAATGGATTCACAATGTTTCTAAGCTTTGCATAATTAGTTTTGTTTTCTGATATTCCCTTGGTGAATTTCGTAAACTCCTTAGCATTTCCAAGAAGACCCGGGTCTAAAAAATCAAATAATGACCAGAGATCTGAAAGTCTGTTTTCAATAGGCGTACCTGTCATTGCTATCCTTGTTTTTGCCTTTATTTTTTTAATGGTTTTAGTCTGCTTTGTTCCTGGGTTCTTAATTGCCTGTGCCTCATCAAGAATCAGTATATCCCAAAATCTATTTTTAAGTTCATCTAAACGTGCTGCCATACCATATGTTGTAATGTATAAAAATGCACTTTCTTCTTCTAAGTTTGCCATAGCTTCTTTTCCATGGATTACAACTATGGGCATTAGAGGAGCAAACCTTTCTATTTCCTTTTCCCAATTTCCTATAAGAGATGCAGGTATTATGAGAAGTGCTTTTCCTCCTTTTGTAACTCTTACTTTTTCGAGAAAGGCAATAATCTGCACAGTTTTACCAAGTCCCATATCATCTGCAAGGCAGGCCCCAAATCCAAGTTTCTGCATATAAGAAAGCCATGAAAAGCCTGTATTCTGATATGGTCTTAAAACGGCATGAAAATCTTCGGAAGGTTTTACTTCTTTTATAATTTCAGGTTTAATCATAGTTTCTCTTACTTTTTTAAGCCATGCTCCATTTGATACTTGTAAATCTACATATTCTTCATTAATTCCAAGACCTTCCTCTGGGTTTAATTCCATTCGCATTGCCTCTGATATAGTTAAGCCTTCTTCTTTAGATAAACTATCAGCTTTTTCATAAGCCTCTAAAACCTGTGACAGCTTGTTCTTATCAATCTCTACCCATTTTCCCTTAATTAAAGTTAAACCTTCTGATTCTAAAAGAAGCTCTTTCAATTCTTCTTTAGAAATCTTTTCTTCTCCAAGTAATATTTCAGGTTCAAAAGATAATAATGCATCCATTCCAATCTTTGAAGGCTCTTTTTCTCCAATATGAACTGAAAGCCTTAAAGAATTGCTCTTCTTCCTCCACCAGTTTGGAATTCTGCACATTATTCCTGCTTCCTCATAAATAGGAATTTCCTTTAAAATCGTATATGCTTCTTTTTTTGTAAACTTTAACGGTGAAAACAGTTCACCGCTTTCCATAAGCTGTGATATAAACTCGCTTTTATCTGCTGCCTTGCTTATGGTTGACATTAACTGAAGAAGCTTTTCCTTATCATCTTTATATTCTAAAAGAGCATTTTTTAAAGGCACATGTTTTGCCTTATGTACGCCTGCATCTTTATTTTCCGTTGAATATGTAGCTAAAAATGCAAAAGGATATTTTTCATCCTTATTTTCCACCAGATGAAAATATACTCTTCCAACTACATTGATATTATTATTTCTCTCCATTAAGAAATCTTTAACAGTTCCTTTATAGCCTGATATCTCTTTTCTATATATATCAGCTATTTTTTCGAAGATAAAAGAAATCCATTCATTATTTATAAATTCTGTACCTATTGAAAAAGGTATCATGCTTTTAATCTCATCAATCTCATCATAATCTAAGGGTAATTCTGCTTCTTCCCTTGTAAACTCTATATCTGGCTGCCTTGAAATTTTCATTATTAATTTATTTGCAAGAAAGTTTAAAAAACTTATTGATTGGGACATCCAATCATCCTGCTTTGAAAATCCAAGTTCCCATAATGCCTTATATTTATCTTTTGAAAATGTTGTATACCATTCTTCCTGTTTTTTCTGATTTTCTTCAGATAGATTTTTTTTAGGAACTATTTCGTAATCTACTGTAAAACCTGTCTGTGTAAAAATAACTATTAATTCCTTATTTTCTTTATGCTTTTGTTCCAAGATTACCCTCCTAACAAATTAAGCCTCATCATATTCTACTGGTTTTATTCATCATCCATCAAATCCGTGTAATAACCCTGGGGCGCTTTTCCCAATCGCCCAGCTCTACAGTCCAATACCCTGCCCATTCCTTCATTTCTTTGTATTCCGGGGAGCTGGGATTCATCATAATTTCACGAAAGTTAATAAATCCTGGTACACCTCCCACGTCCTCTGGGGGCGTTTGACCACTTGCCTCCAGCAAATACGGTGACTCCTTATGGCACTCATCTATTACATCTATAAGCTGGATTTCGTGCTGCCAGCTATCACCCATATCATAGGTATAGATTATATATTTCTCCTTAGACAAAAATTCTGACAATGTGTGATTTTCCATTAAAATTGCTTCATTATCATACTGCAAATCTTCCTCAGAAGGAACAATTCTGGCAGTCATCTCGTTACTGCCCTTATCAAAAACAGTAAAATCATATAGATGGTAGTTCTGCCATTCAAACACTGACTGAAGCACCTTGTGTAATTGCTTTAATTGTATATCAGCAGGTACAATAATTTTTCTTACAGCCTTATATATGTTCAAATCAAGTGTGACAAGTAATTCAAAAGCACGATATTTATAGGCTTGCTTTCCGGTAACCTTAGAAAGTGCATTAATCATTGCCTTGTAAGGGTAAAATCCATTTTTATAAGCACCAGAACAATCCACAATAAGTCGGTTTGCAAAAGAGCCTACTGTATCGCTAAACATTTTTGGTATTCCATTATATTCGCTTGCTACATATGAAGCACAATCCATTCCTGCTTTTGATACCCATGATGCTGCCTTTCTGCTGCTATTTTGAACGAATTCCACCTCACCTGACATCTGCATATATTCTGCCACAAGCTCTGGGTTTAAATTCATAGAAAGAAGTGTATTTAAAATAGCTGTTTTCATCATTTCAGCTACATTTTTCAGCGAATTTCGCTTAACTTCATAAATTGCAACAACAAAACGTGTCTCATTATTCACTAGGACAAGCATATCCTCTGCCCTGCGATTATCCCAAACTTTAGTCCAGTTTGCCGTCCATGAAAATAGTGGATCTATAACCTCATGAATACGCGGTGGATTTATTTTCATGGCAGTTGCCAGTTTTTTAGTTAATGCTATCTGCATATTATCTCCTCACTTTCATAAAATTTAAACTTTTATAATTAAATATGTATATTTCATATTATCACCACTTTGTTACATTGCTAAACCATTCATTTGTGGCCTTTTTCACCTCTTTTGGCAGCTTTTTATTATACACCTCATCATACAGCCATGCCAATGTCTTATTATTTAAATATTTTCTCATTTCATTTTCTGCTTCTAACATTACAACTTTTATTAAACAAGGACATTTGGTATATGTATCTGGTAAATTATCTTTATCTAATAATATATTTTTTTGTCTGATTTCTGCACATTGAAAAAATGGTTCATTTCCTTCTACTGATTCAACAACATCCCAAAATGTTATTTCTTCTGCACTGCGGGCTAATGCATAACCACCTTTTGCCCCTGACATGGATTTTATAATTCCTGACTTACTTAATTTTGCATATACTTTTGATAAATAAGTTTCCGAAATACCTTGAAATGCGGCTAAATCCCTTATTCCAACAGACTTACCTTCATCCAAGTTTACCATATATAATAAGCAATGTATTGCATACTCTACTCCTACTGAAAATTTCATCTTTCATACTCCTCTGATATATACTCTTTTATTAATAGTATACTATTATTTTTTCTCATTCAAGATAATCATGCAGAATAAATATATACTCTTTTACAAAATATATCTATTGACGAAAGGATGAAAAAGATATATCCTTATTAAAGACAAATAGTGTCCACGATAATGTTTGTCCATAATTTAAAAGAAAGAAGGAATATAAAATGCTTACAGAAAAGTTTTATGAGGTATTAAATCACGAAGGAGTAGTTTCAATAGTATCATGGGGAGTAGATGAAGCACATGTAACCTGCACCTGGAATTCATACTTAATGGTAACAGATGATGAAAAAATTTTAATTCCTGCAGCTGGAATGCATAGTACAGAAGATGATGTAAATCATAATAGTAAAGTAAAGATTACTTTAGGTGCCAGAGAAGTTATGGGACGCAATAACTATCAGGGAACAGGTTTTGAAGTTGAGGGTACTGCAAAATTTCTTACAGCTGGTTCAGAATTTGATATGATGAAAGAAAAATGTCCATTTTTAAGCAGGGTATTAGAGATAACAGTTACATCTGCAAAACAATTGCTTTAAAATAATAGCTGCTGAGGATGCCCTTTAAGGCACCCTGCAGTTTAACATTTTGGATTGTTCCAGAGTCAGGCCTGTGGTCTTACGCATGGTCAGGAGTCTCATAGTATCTGTTATTTTATATCATCTTATAAACAACATAGGGAACAGCTTTTTAATTTTTAGTCATTACATAAAAATTTGTTCAAACATTTTTTTGCTGTAAACTCCAATATCAGAGGGATTCAGCATATTGTTTTTCTCTTTAACCGCTGTAAAATAATCAGCAATCAATTTCTTATCAATTTTTCTATCTGTAGATATTGATGCTGGCAAATCTCCACGTGTAGCAAGCCAGGGTGTCTCGGCATGTGTAAATGACTCTAACACTTTTCCGCTGTAACAGCTAAGATGTTTAATTACACTGTCAATAATAGTTTTTTCAGAAACCGTTAGATTTACATCATCTGCAGTTTCTGAAACACTTATAGAATCGAACCTATACTCTCTGTATCTAAAGTATATGTCCCTATATACCGGACCATGGACCCAAGCTTCACAATTTTCCTCAAAGATAAACTTATTAATAAAAGCGTAGTAAAACCCCTGAACGTAGTATAAAAGTTTCTGCAATGCCAGTGGCGTAATATCTTCGCATTTGTCAACAAGGTAATTAACCACTACATCTATCTTTGCTGTTTCAGAATTACTCTGTATTCCTAAAAGCATCTCTGTAGCCAGTTTGCTCTTCTCATAAGTCGATTGTGATTTCAATTTCTCTTTATTATTTTCTAAAATTGAAAGGAAGAACCCTGGTTCATCATAAATCTTTTGTAAAGTTTCTGAATACTGTTTTGTTGGCATATCTCCATCATAATAACGGCTGAATGTCTGCTCACCCCAGCCCAATAAAAGCGACAATGGCCTTTTCCCAATGTTATACTTTACAGGTATCTCCATTATTTTATCTAAAGAAATAATATTATGCTGTTTTCTGAACTCATTATAAAGCTGATCTAAATTATAATCGTTGATTTCATTGACATATACTTCGTTATTACACTCATCGCAAATAGCTAACTTTCCATTATAATTATAAATCCCGCCCTTTAACTCCGCACTCATGGATTGGTAATTTTCAGTATACACAACATCTTTTCTGCAATGCTCACAAAAAGTTTCTTTCCTATTCATTGTGCAATCCTCCTTCCAAAATCCCAATCAATTACCTAAATAGATAACTGATTGGCTTGTTCCTTTTATGAAATGAAATCGTAATTACTCTTTTTTTATTACCATACTCTATGATATTGAACTTAGTATAAATATCAACAAGTTCCTCTTCACCAAAAGCATTAAATAAAGTCCTTTGAGGACAAAAAACATAAAGAACTTCATACTCATAACCTGGATTTGTATTGTTTAGCGAATGGCAAAATTCTGTGATTTCAATACTTAGTAAAATCTCCTTTTGTTTATTAGTGCTTAACCTGTATTCATTGATAAACTGAATGTTTTCTTTTCTGTTCTTATTTTGTGAAATTATATAACAATTATCGTTGACGCAATCTTTAATTTTTTGTAGGATTACTTTAATCTCTTCTTTGGTATAGTTCTGATTGTAATGTTCTGTCATTGCATCAACTCCTATCTTTTGTTATTATTGTACTATATTATATGCATCTTGTCAAAAAACTATGCACTAATTAGTGCATTCTATAAAAATACTTAAAAACTTCCAGTAACATTGTATTAAGGTTTCATTTTGCCTTATCATCTATAATAGGAACAATTCCATTATTTTCACACCATTCAACATGGTACTATGTCAATAAAAAGTACAAATTAAAATGAGAAAATTCTAAGCAACTTC